>JAEEGI010011979.1_pt1 | contig 18617 bp, 17 predicted proteins | sample 8958751 | NCBI WGS metagenome assembly JAEEGI01 (sample SAMN16246545, study PRJNA631951) | gut metagenome | biome: gut microbiome; feature: rumen; material: KS-attached | host: Bos | place: Iran: Karaj | collected 2018-10 | reverse complement strand
TTTCGTCCTGGAACTTCTTGCGGATGTTCTCCTTTACGAGCTCCGGATTGCTTCTTACAAACTTGATGTCTAACATTTTATCTCCTTAAGGGCCGCGCCTCGTTTTCCGCACGATCCTGGTGCGGTGAACTTTCGCTGACGGGCCATGTTCGCTAATTAATGTATTTTATCACACAAACGCCCATTTTTGAAGCGTTTTGAAGCGATTTAGGACAATTGCGCCTGTATTGCCGGCGGGGGGGTATGATATAATGGTGAAGGACGGATCGTCCGGAAAGGAGGCTGCGCGTGAAAACCAGAAGTGTGATCATTACGATCTGCTGTTTTGCTGTTCTGATACTGGGCGCGTTCCTTCTGGCCCGCGGCGACGATATTCCAAAGCCGCCCAAGCTTACGGTCTCCAACGAGTACGGACAGAAGATCGACGCTCAGCAAGGCACTTACAACTGGAATGACGGCAACAGGACCATATTCGCCGACAGCCGGGGGCCGCTGGGTCTGTACAACCTCGGAGAACTTAAAGGGATCGAGACTTCGGAAAACGATGATCTCAGCCTGGATCTGAAATTCGGCAAAGCGCCGGAATCCATATCCGTCGCGATCTACCCGAAGAGCGCAGCAGAGAAGGAAGACTACGGCGCTATGATAAGTCCGCCAGTGTCCGGATCTCTTGCTGAATACAAATTCAGGACCCCCGATGACAGCATTTACATCGTGGAAGTGTACGCGAAGTACGAAAAGGGGAACTGCTACTATTACTTTTATACAACGAACTGAAGCGCCTGTCGGCCTTGCAGACTGTCTTACGAACACAGGAACGCTCTGTTGAGCTCTGCAAATTCCTCTATGGACAGAGTCTCCGGGCGGCGCTTTTCGTCGATGCCGCATGCAGACAGCGCTTTAAGGATGTCCTCCTTCTGCAGAGGAGCAGCGCCGGACGCGGTACGATAGCCGACGAGAGAATTAAGAAGGGTCTTTCTCCTCTGGGAGAAGGCCTTTTTTACTACGGCGAAGAACTGCGGCTCCTCTTCCGGGGCCAGCAGCGTTTCATTTTGTAGAGTCATATGGACCACGGCGGAATCCACCTTGGGACGCGGGGTAAAACACTCCGCGGGAACGCCCAGAACGTAGCTGCAGTCCGCGTAGTACTGAAGGCTTATGGACAAAACGCCGTAGTCCTTGCCTCCGGGGCCTGCGCATATGCGCTCCGCGACTTCCTTCTGGACCATTACGGTGATGCTCTTTGCGGGGACGTTCTTTTTCAGGATCCCAAGCAGAATGGGCGTGGTTATATAGTACGGCAGATTTCCGACAATGCGGAGAGCTCCGGAATTGCAAGGCTTTTCTGGTTTTTGCTCCGTTTTGGCATCGGCATGCGGGTCGCTGCACTGTTTTTCAGTTGCTGAATCTGCATCCTTTAAAGGCACCGAGACCCTGCTCCAGTCGAACTTCAGGATGTCCTCGTTTACGACCTCCACGTTCGGCGCTCCCGCAAGATTGCCCTTAAGCAGCGGGATAACGGAACTGTCCAGCTCCACGGCTATCACTCGCTTTGCCCGCTCCGCCAGCGTACATGTCAAAGCGCCCTTGCCGGGACCTATCTCCACCACGGTATCGTCCGGACCTGCGCCGCAGGCCTCCACTATCGCCTCTATTATCTGCGGGTCGTTTATGAAATTCTGTCCTAGAGCCTTCTTTGCCCTGAAATCTCCCATTTTGTCCTTGGTCCTTCCCCGAGTATCAGTCCTTTGGTCCTTTCCTGAAATATCAGTTCCAGGCCCTTCCTCATATATTTTAAAAGACGGTCCTCCGCATCATAATCAGAGGATCGTCCCGCTTTAATTTGCCGCTTTATTGCCCGAAGTCTCTTCCGGCGGCACCACTATGTAGACCGTCTCGCCCGGGTATATCATGCGCAGGTGCGTTCTGGCCTGCTGCTCTATGTATTCGTCGCTGGTAACGCGCGTAAGCTCGTCCTCCAGCTGGTCCAGCTTCTCCTGAAGCGCCTCCAGCTTTGCCTCCGCCTGCGCCTTTTCCTTCTTCAGCTCGGAGATCCTGTAAACGGCGCGGCCGAAAACGAAGCCGGCGACCAGCAGAACGGCGATGGCGATGAACATTATCTTTCTGCGCTTCTTTGCCTTTGCCGCCGCTTCGGCCTGCTTCCTCTCCTGCTCCTCTTTCTTGATACGCAAAGACTCCCGGCGCTCTTTCCGCTCCAGCTGCTTCTGCGTTATTGCGTTCTCCAGAATGTCTTCTTTGAAAAGATCCTGAGCCAAATCAATTCCCCTTTATCCAGCTTATTCTATCATATTAGTTATAAATAAAAAAGAGCGGTTTTTGCCTCGACCGTAGGGAAAAAGCCTCGGTTTTATGCTATTATATTTATCGGAAAGGAAGTAAGCATCATGACATCAGCAATAGTAATAGGAATGTTAGTCGCCATTCTGGTCGGCCTTAAGACCAACAGCATAGTGCTTGCAGTCATCACATGGATTGTCGTGGGCGCCATCGTCTACATCCTGCTGAAGCTCCTCCACGGTGGCCTGAGCAGAGGCGTGGACGCCGCTGCGGACGCTATCTCCAAGGCAAAGGACAAGGCGGACAAAGCAGAAAAAACAGAAGTAGTGGAAATAGCAGAGGAGGACGGCAAGTAAATGGTCAAGGAAATTATCATAGCGGTCGTCTTCATAATAGCCGCGATAGCCATCAGCGCCTGGTACAAATCCAGCCAGAAAAGCAAGGGCAACATCATAGACCGTCCCAGGGATTTCGCGGAATACGCGGAGATCTTTACCATCAGACCGGTTACCGATCAGGAATTCTTCGACGCGGTAAACAGATCCGGGATCAAATCCATATACCCCGGAATGAAGATCTCCGGCAACACCGGAACCATGTACCTGGAAGTGGGATCGTACTTTAAGGCGAAGATCTCCCACAAGGAACAGACGGACGAGCACAGCGTCTACCGTTTCGAGTTCATCAGCTGGAGCTCCAAGCACGGCACGCCGGAGCACGACATAGAGATGAACGCCGTGGAGACCAGAGTGGAAAAGATCTTCCTGGATCTGGACCCCAACGCGCAGGTATCCACCGTCAAGAACGAGATCAAGACCAAGCGCAGCCTTATCTAATGGAGGCCATGAATGAAGTATTTTCTTATACTCTTCGTCATCGTCCTGGTCCTTATGATTGTGATCAAGGCCATCTCCAACGGAGTTGACAAGACCGCCGAAAAGATGAAGAACGACAGGGACAGGGCCGCCGGAGCATACAAGCAGACGGAAAACCAGAATCTGGCCGACAGATTCAAGAAATAAAACATATGACGAAATAAAGAGCGCCGCATGCGCGGCGCTCTTTTAAATTATTTCGACTGTTCCTTAAGTATGCTGTTACAGCTGCGGGCCTGCCTTTACAAGGCTCTTGCCCTTTTCGGTGGTCTCGTACTTCTTGAAGTTCTTGATGAACCTTCCGGCAAGATCCTTAGCCTTCTCTTCCCACTCGCTGCGGTTCTGATAGGTGTCGCGGGGATCCAGGATGCCCCATGCCACGCCGTCCAGCTGTGTGGGTATTTCGAAGTTGAAATACGGCAGCTTCTTGGTGGGCGCCTTGTTGATGTTTCCGTTAAGGATGGCGTCGATTATTCCGCGGGTATCCTTTATGGAGATGCGCTTGCCGGTGCCGTTCCATCCGGTGTTTACAAGGTAAGCCTTGGCGCCGCTCTTCTGCATCCTCTTAACCAGCTCTTCGCCGTACTTTGTGGGCGGCAGCTCCAGGAACGCCTGGCCGAAGCATGCGGAGAAAGTAGGAGTGGGCTCGGTTATGCCGCGTTCGGTACCTGCCAGCTTGGCGGTGAATCCGGAGAGGAAGTAGTACTGGGTCTGCTCGGGATCCAGGATGGAGACCGGAGGCAGAACGCCGAAAGCGTCGGCGGAAAGGAAGATGACGTTCTCTGCGGCCGGGCCTGCGGAGGTGGGTCTTACCTTCTTTACGATCTTTTCTATGTGCTCGATAGGATAGCTTACGCGGGTGTTCTCGGTGACGCTCTTGTCCGCGAAGTCTATCTTTCCGTCCTTGTCTACGGTAACGTTCTCAAGAAGAGCGTTCCTCTTGATCGCGTTGTAGATGTCTGGCTCGGATTCCTTGTCCAGGTTTATGACCTTTGCGTAGCAGCCGCCCTCGAAGTTGAATACTCCGTTGTCGTCCCAGCCGTGCTCGTCGTCGCCGATCAGCAGACGCTTGGGGTCGGTGGAAAGGGTGGTCTTGCCTGTGCCGGACAGACCGAAGAAGATGGCGGTGTTCTTGCCTTCCATGTCGGTGTTGGCGGAGCAGTGCATGGATGCGATGCCCTTGAGCGGCAGGTAGTAGTTCATCATGGAGAACATACCCTTCTTCATCTCGCCGCCGTACCAGGTGTTGAGTATTACCTGTTCTCTGGAGCTTACGTTGAAGGCTACGCAGGTCTCGGAGTTGAGGCCCAGTTCCTTGTAATTGGCTACCTTTGCCTTGGAAGCGGTGTATACCACGAAGTTCGGCTCGAAGGTCTCCAGTTCCTCAGCGGTGGGCTGAATGAACATGTTCTTTACGAAGTGAGCCTGCCAGGCGACTTCCATTACGAAGCGCACTGCCATGCGGGTGTCCTTGTTGGCGCCGCAGAAAGCGTCCATTACGAAGAGCCTCTTGCCGGAGAGCTGCTTCTGGGCAAGATCCTTAACGATGGCCCAGGTCTTTTCATCCATGGGGTGGTTGTCGTTGGGATATTCCGGAGTGGTCCACCAAACGGTGTCCTTGGAGTTGGCATCCATTACGATGTACTTGTCCTTGGGCGAACGTCCGGTGTAGACGCCTGTCATTACGTTTACGGTGTCCAGCTCGGTAAGGGTACCTACGTCGAATCCGGTAAGGCCTTCCTTCATTTCTTCCTCGAAGAGGAGTTCGTAAGACGGATTGTGGATGATTTCGGTCGCGCCGGTGATTCCGTACTTGCTGAGATCGATCTTTGCCATTATTGTTCCTTTCCTTCCCGCGCAGCTGCGCAATTATATCATTACTCTTCTGTGAAGATGTATTTGACGTTGAATCCTCTGGGATCCGTGTGCTCTACGCACAGATCTCCGTTAGCGTCCGTGCTTACGTTAAGTTCTCCGTTCGGTTCCAGTGTCCTTACGTAAGCGACCGGGTCGTCGGTAGACACGCTGCGGATCTCGCACTTGAACGGCGACTGCCCTCCGCAGGTAGGCTGACGCCTTTCGATCATTAACTCGTAGCTTTTCATTTCGTCCTCCGGATGATAACGACGTGGGCTGACTTTTCTGCCCATCTATTTGATTATACTACATATGAGTGTAAATTTGCATTATCGTTAATTGTTTGACCCAAAAAAGACCGCCGGGGCGCCGGTCTTACAGCTGCTGCCGGGCCGTCCGGCCCCTGCTCTGATTCAGGCCTGTTAGGGCTCGACCGCAAGCCCCAGGTCCAGCAGAGCTTTTCGGAGAGCCTCGTTGGCCTGCGGAGTAAGGTGCACGTCGTCCGCCATGAACATCTTTCCGCCCTGCGGCTTCCAGGTCTTAACATCGGTAAGACTGCCGTCCGCTGCTACGACGGCTGTTCTGCCGGGGGTGACCAGCCACAGGACGCGTTCGCCGCAGAAGTCCTTTATCCTCTTGAGCTCGTCCTGCGTTATCTCCACGGTCGCGTCCAGCAACAGCAGCACTTTATCGGCCAGGGTCATGCTGCCGGAAGCGATCTTCATGTCCGCCAGCAGCGCGTCCGCGTCGAACTGCTCGTATGTCCTGAACGAAGCATGCGCGTAGTCCGGCTGGATCAGCGGGTAGACGTTGGTAAGCAGATCGTTTCCGAAGAAGGACACCATCTGGCTCCTGTAGGTCTCGTATTCGGCCTCGGCCTGCGCCTTTTTCTGACGCCATTCGTTTATGTAAGGCTCGCTGATCGCGTCCAGTATGGTTTTCGCAAACGCTTTGCGGCCTTCTTCCGTCAGGTGTATGCCGTCCGCGAAGAACCATTCCGGATGGCCGTTGCTTACGCTCAGCCAGTCGACTATGGTAAGGTTGTCGTACTGTTCGGCGAGCTGGTAGATAGCCGTGTTGGAATTGTCCGTCTTGGGATTGGTGTTCGTCAGCCAGTAGACCTTTTTCCCTGCCAGCATGTCCATTGCCATCTCTTTTACCCTGTACGGGTTGTCGCCGTTGGCTCCGAAGTTTACGACTATGATGTCACCCATCAGGTCGTCGTTGTTAAGGCGGCCGAGAATGTCCGGAAGGACCCACGCCGTGCGGGATTTCTTCGCGTCGAACCAGCCGTTGGGGAAGGTCTCCATAAGTTCGTCCAGGGCTCCCAGCATTACCGAGTCCCCGATGCATACGACGCGCATCTGTCTGACTGCTTCCAGCACCTTTTCTTCGCCGCCGTCGAAGCTCTGAAGGAGCTCTGTCCACTTATCTTCGTCGTTTCTGCTTTGTTCCGCGATGGCCTGCTGGCGGGCCTCCATCTCGCGGGCGTTCTCCTCCAGCCGCTGCTCCAGCTCCGCAAGCTCTTGGGTGTGATCTTCTGCAACTGAAAAATAGTAACCGCCTGCAGCGGTCGCAAGCAAAAGCACAACGAGCGTTGCAATTTTAAGGCCTGCGGGTTTCTGGCCCTTGCGGAAATACAGGCCGTAATGCATCAGCAAGGCGATAAGTATGGCCGAAACGATGATCGCGGCGCAGCGCGCCCCTTCGCTGAGCGTCTGCGAAAACAGCTCCGCGCAGAGGAATATGATGGGGTACTGGACCAGGTAGATCTCGTAGGATGCGTTGGCAAGAAGGCTGAGCGCCTTAAAGCCTCCGGCTTTTTCGTGTTTGGATACGGAAACTCCGGCATAGCTTACCAGCCTTGCGCTTATAAGCGTCACAACAAGGAACAGAAGAGCAAGGAATTTAAAGCTGCTGTCCAGCGCGCAGTTGATCGCGGCGAATATCACCAGATATATCCCGAACACCCACGCGGACGCCGAACTGCCGCGCAGACTTTTCGGGACCATCGGCCCCCGATACTCCTCCGCGAAGCCCAAAGCAACGCCCAGGAAAGGCGCGAACGCCCTGGCCATGCTGTGGTAGTATGCCTCCGTTATGCGCCCCTCCGCAACAAGGCGGCAGAAGAACACGAAGCTGGCAGCACACACCGCCAGCGGGATCAGGCACGCAAGCGCTCTGCTTATCTTCTTTCCGATGAACTTCAGGACTACGAAAACGATGGGGAATACCAGCTCGAACTGCAGAAGTATCCCGATGTACCAGAAATGTATGAACGGGGAATCCGTATGCCTTGCGAAGTAATTCTGGCTTGCCGCGATCTGCCAGAAATTGTTGTATCCCAGCAGCACGGACGTAGTCTCCGGCTTAAGGTTGAGCCATCTTATCTGCGGAAGCAGAGACACGACCCCTACGGTGATCAGCACCACGACAAGAAGAGGCAGGTAGATGTGCTGGAGCCTCTTAAGATAGTGCTTCAGGATGTTGAAGCGCTCCTGACGGAACGCGGACTTTACGCTCAGGTAGCCGGTCAGGACGAAGAAAGTGCATACGGCGAAGAAACCGCCGCGCAGGATGCCCGTGTGATAGAGCAGGACCGCCGCGCAGCATATCACTCGGAGAATATCAAGTCTAATATATCTAACGTTTGTCTGATTTGTTTGTGTAATTTCCATTCTGACTAATGGTCTGTTGTGCATTTGCGGGGTCGGCATCAGCGCATTGCCGTGCCGACCGCAGATCATAATGGCCCTTAGGCCGCAGACCAAAACATTTTACCATATTATATAGGCAAAGACAAACCCGGACAGCGTTCTGCCCGGGCAATAAACTCTATATATATCGATGTGTTTCCGTCGGCTGTTCCTGTCCTACTTACCCAGCTCCACGGTACGCTCGTACGATGCTTTTACGGCCTCCATCACGGCTGATCGCAGTGAGTACTCCTCCAGCACCGCAACGCCCTCTATCGTGCTGCCCTTGGGCGAACAGACATCCGCCTTAAGTTTTGCCGGCTCGACTCCTGTTTCCAGAGCGTATTTTGCGGATCCCAGAACGGTCTGCTCGGCAAGAAGCTTCGCCTCGGCTCTGGTAAGCCCTGCGCGCACGCCTCCGTCGATCAGAGCGTCTATGAACATGAACACGAACGCGGGCCCGCAGCCGGACACAGCGCATCCGGCGTCGATCTTGCTCTCGGGCATCGTAAGGAGTCTGCCGGCCGGCTCGAACATCTTAAGCACCGCCGCCATGTCCTCTTCGCCCGCGAAGCTGCCTTCGGAGCACAGTATTACACCCTCGCCGCTTGCGCAGGGAGTGTTGGGCATTATTCGCACCACCGGAACATCTCCCAGCGCAGCCTCTATCGCGGAGGTCTTTACGCCTGCCGCCATGCTTACGACAGTATAGCGATCCGTCCTCTTCGACAGCGGTTCCTTTATGCTTTCCAGCAGTCCGGAGAGCGCCTGAGGCTTTACACCCAGCACGATGATGCCGCATTTTTCAAGCATTTCCGGCAGTTCGGTGATTTTGCAACCGTAATTCAGTGACAGTTTTCCGGTCTTTTCCGGATGTTTGTCGAACACATATACATTGTCTCCGCCCAGCGCTTTCGCGGCCACTCCGGCGAGAACTCCGCCCATGTTGCCGCAGCCAATGAAGCCTGCTGTTGTTTTCTTTGCCATCTTGTTCCTCCCGGCCTCCCGGTCCGCTGTTAATGCATGTTTGCGGCCTGATATGCCTGCTCAGCGGATCTGCCCGCTGCCTTCGATTATGTATTTATACGTGCAAAGCTCCGCCAGCCCCATGGGGCCCCTCGCGTGGAGCTTCTGCGTGGATATTCCCATCTCGCAGCCCAGCCCGAACTCTCCGCCGTCCGTAAAGCGTGTGGACGCGTTGACGTACACCGCCGCCGAATCCACGGTCTTTACAAAGAAATCCGCGGCCGCCCTGTTCTCCGTTATTATCGCGTCGCTGTGATGCGTAGAATGCTTCTGAACGTGAGCCACCGCCTCTTCGACGCTTCCTACGATACCGACGGCCAGGATGTAGTCCAGGAACTCCGTGTCGAAGTCCTGCGCACCCGCGGGCGTACCGTCTATGATCTTTGCCGCCTCTGCATCCAGGCGAAGCTCCACGGGAACCAGTCCATTGGCCGTTCTGTCATCCCTAAGCTTTGCTGATACCATGGGCAGGAACTCCCCGGCTATGTCCCTGTGTACCAGCAGCACTTCTTCCGCGTTGCAAACGGACGGCCTGCTGGTCTTGGCGTTCTCTATTATCCTTACAGCCTTGTTCAGGTCCGCGGACGCGTCCACGTATATGTGGCATATGCCCGTGCCGGTCTCAATGCATGGAACCTTGGCGTTCTGCATGCAGCTTTTTATCAGCCCGGCGCCGCCCCTGGGTATGAGGAGGTCTATGAGTCCCTCGGCCTGCATTATCTCCAGTGCGCTTGCTCTGGTGGTGTCCTCAACCAGTCCAACGAGGTCCTCGGGAAGTCCCGCGTCAGCAAGACCCTTCTTAAGCGCCTTGGTTATGGCGAAATTGGATCTGAACGACTCCTTGCCGCCCCTCAGCACCGCCGCGTTGGCGGACTTTATGGCCAGAGACGCCGCGTCCGACGTAACGTTCGGCCTGCTCTCGTATATTATTGATATGACGCCCAGCGGCACCGCGGTCTTCTTAATTACCAGCCCGTTGGGCCTTACGACCTCCGCGAGCACCTTCCCTACCGGATCCGGAAGAGCCGCTACGTCTCTTATCCCGTCCGCCATGCCCTTTATGCGCTCCCTGGAGAGCATCAGCCGGTCTATCATTACCGCGCCGTATTTTTCCCTGGACGCTTCCACGTCCTCAGCGTTGGCTTTAAGGATATCCGCAGTCGCCTCTTCCAGGCGGTCCGCCATGGCCAGAAGCGCCTTGTTTCTGGTGCCTGTGTCCGACGCCGCCAGTACCGGCGCCGCCTGCCTTGCGTTTTTAATTATCTCTGATGTAGTCTTCATGATATTACCCGTAAACAGCGTCTTCGCCGATGGCTGCTGAATACACTCCCGCACGCCGATTGTTGCTGAATGCACTCCCCCACGCCGACGACCGCTATGCTTTCTTACCTACGAACAGCGTCCCGGCGACCTTGCCTTCCATTATGTCGTACAAGCTCTGCTCGTTAGCGCCGTTGATTATCGCCATGTCTATGCCGTTCTTCATGCAGATCTTAGCCGCGCCCAGCTTGGTAGCCATGCCGCCCGTTCCGAGCGCGCTGCCCTTTTCGCCGCCCAGCGCCATGATCTCGTCCGTAAGCTCCTCTACGACCGGTATAAGCTTAGCGTCCGGGTCCTTTCTGGGATCCGCGGTGTAGAGCCCGTCTATGTCCGACAGAAGCACCAGCAGGTCCGCCTTTACGCCCGCGGCGACCAGAGCGCCCAGCGTGTCGTTGTCCCCCACGCCGTACTCCACGGTAGAGACGGTATCGTTCTCGTTTATTATCGGAAGCGCCTTAAGTTCCAGCAGCCTCTCCACGGTATTGGCGAAGTTGCTGTACCGCGAGGCGTCGCTTAGGTCGTCCCCGGTTATCAGGATCTGCGCCACGGTATGACCGTGCTCCGTAAACATCTTGTCGTATGTGTACATCAACTCGCACTGACCCACGGCCGCGCAGGCCTGTTTGCCCGGCATGTCCTTCGGCTTTTCGGAAAGCTTAAGTTTGCCTACGCCCATGGCCGTAGCGCCCGAAGACACCACTATAAGCTCGCAGCCGCTGTTCTTTATGTCGCTGAGGACTTTGCACAGCGCCTCCATGTGGCGTATGTTAAGCCGCCCTGTGGAATATGTGATGTTCGATGTCCCTATCTTGACTACTGCTCTCATATTTCGCTCCGATGATCTACCGCCGGTTTTATACACAAATAATCTATTAATTGCTTTGTTGCATTATAACAAAAGAACGCCTGAAAATTCAAGCGTTCTTTACAATTCTGATCGTCCTGCTTCACATCGTAAAGTTGTCGAAGTAGCCCTGGATCCAGATTATCGGAGTGCCCTTATCGCCGGAGCCGGAGGTAAGATCGCACAGAGAACCCAGAAGGTCGGTCAGCTGCCTGGGCGTGGTGCCCTCGGAAGCCATGTTGCCCACAAGATCGGACTCCTTAGCCTTTATAGCATCGGAGATGGCGTCCTTAAGAGCATCGCCGGAAAGGTTCGCGAAATCGTTGTCCGCCAGATACTTAAGCTTAAGCTCGTTGGGCTGTCCCACAAGACCTGCGGTATGAGCCGGGCTTACTACCGGATCCGCAAGCTCCCAGATCTTGCCAACGGGGTCCTTGAACGCTCCGTCGCCGTAGATCATTACTTCTATGTGCTTGCCGGTGGCTGCCCTCAGGCGCTCCGCGATGCCGTCCACTATGGGCTGGCAGTCTCTGGGGAAGAGCTTTACCTTGTCTTCCGTGGCCTTGTTGCTGCCCAGCAGACCGAACTGCTCGTTGCAGCCGGAACCGTTAACGGGAGCGTTGAGTATGTCGTCCATGCCCAGAACGATCTCCGCGCCGGCGGCCTTAAGGAGCCTCTTGCTGCGTTCTCTGGTGTGGATGTCGCAGGTGATGACGTTCTTGGTGTAGTTAAGGATGGCGCGCACGTCGTTGGCGAAGATTATCTCCACGTTGGCGCCCTCTTCCTGGATCAGCTTCTTGTAGTACTCGATGTAGTCTACGCCGGTAAATCTATGCTTCTCGAAGCCGAAGTACGATCTCCACTGGGGCTCGCTGAGTACGTCGCGGAACGGGTCCACGCCGGCCTCGTCCACCTTGTCAACGGAGATAAGGTGGTTTCCTACCTCGTCGGAGGGGTAGCTGAGCATGAGATAGATCTTCTTTGCTGCTTTGGCCATGCCGCGCAGGCATATGGCGAAGCGGTTCCTGGAAAGGATCGGGAAAACTACGCCGAATTCGCCGCCCGGGATCTTTGCCTTAATGTCGTCCGCAATATCCTGGGTGGTCGCGTAATTGCCCTGAGCCCTTGCAACGACGGACTCCGTGACTGCAACTACGTCGCGGTCGCAGAATTCTATGCCGTGTTCCTCGCTGGCCTTAAGCACGCTGTCGGCAACGATCTTTACGATGTCGTCACCTTCCCTGATGATGGGTGCTCTGACGCCCCTGGATACTGCTCCTATGCATCTTTCCATTGTGATGTCCTCCTTGAAAAGACTGTATATGAATGATTTTTAAAACATAGTTGATCCGCCGGGCTGTATGCCCTAAGCGCTGTCTGCCGAGCGGTCGTTCGTCCGCGGCGGTCCGCGCTACCTGTCGTAGAACAGGAGCGGGTTGAGCGGCGTGCCCTGATAGTGTATCTCGAAGTGGACGTGCGGTCCCGTGGATACGCCCGTGGAGCCCACCTTGCCTATTACCTTGCCCTGGTAGACTTCCTCGCCTACCTTGACGTCTATCTCGCTCTCGTGGCCGTACCAGGATTCGTACCCGCCGCCGTGGCTGATTATTATCAGCAGTCCATACGCGCCGCGCCTTCCGGCAAACGTTACCGTTCCGCCGTCCGCAGCGTAGATGGGCGTACCGTACGCGCAGGCAACGTCTATTCCCTTATGGTTGGTGGACGCGCCGGCGGTCGGAGCCACACGGTAGCCGAAATAGTCGGAAATGATATATCTGGCCTTTATCGGGAACAGCCAGGTACCAGAGCCGCTCCTCTGCGGGATCTCCTTGGTGCCCTGCTTGTAGACCGCGTCCACAGGCTCGGAGATCGTTGTGTTAGACTGCTCGAACCTGGATATCTCCTTGCCGTTTATGGTCTGTACCACCGCCACTATGCGCTGGATGCCCGGCTTGCCCTCCCGCTGCAGTATCACCTCGTCCTGATACATGCTGGAGTCCCTTACGTATTTGACGCCATACGAAGTCTCTTCGTCGTAAGTTACGTTTGCCGCGGCATATACCGTTACCAGCGGATTCGGAGCTTCGTCGTCGCGCAGATCCTTTACGGAGCCGGTCTCTATGTAGCGCGCCGCGTCGTCCGGGTTCCACAGATCGGACAGGTTGACGTTTACCTCCTCGATGGATATCTCCTCTTCGAAGGATACGGACGTGTAATCCCAGCCTTCCTGCTTGGGCGCGAAGTATTCCTTAACCGCGGCAATGATGGCGTCCGCGGTCTCCGGCTTGTCCATTACCGCCACCTGCTTGCCGTTTATGGCGATGGCGTAGCCGGTCACATGTATGTCGCTCATGTAAGTGAGCGTATTGAGTATGTCGTCCTGACTGTCCGTATCGATGCCCAGTCCGAACACCCTCTTGAACTCTATGTCTCGTTCAGCGTTGAAGCTTATGTTTGCTCCTGCGTTCTGGGCCAGTCTGTCGCCCAGCAGCTCTATGGTCTGGTAGACGTCGCGCTTGGTCTTTGCCGTGCCCAGCGGTCTTCCGAAGTAGCTGTACTGGTAGGCCGACATTGACGTTACAAGTATCAGTCCCAGCGAGACCGTCACCACTATCGTAGCGAATATCTGGAAGATCGCCCTCTTGTGAGCGTCGACCCACACGCGCAGGTCCCAGAGCTTTTCCCACAGGTAGCGAAGCCCCGCCCCCAGATAATAGAAGATCTTAATGAACAGATTTACTATGAACACGAAGATGCCCAGGAAGTCGTACAGAAGCTTGTACAGGAAGTTCCAGAGCGTATCCGCGGCTTTGTGGGCCGCCGTAAACACAGGCTCGTACGCGTCGTGCAGCACTTCGCCGTAGATCTCGGCCTTGTTCTCGGCGCTGCAGTAAGCGAGGTTCTTCACCTTTACGCGAGCCTCTTTAAGGCCTTTTACAAGCCTCGCGGTCCTGCGGAAGACGCCCTCGCCCCTCTTTACCGGAGCCTGCGTCAGCGCCGCGCGTTTGGACTTGTATATGACCAGAGTTTCGCCTGCCGTATCGAATTGTAGGTTTTCGTTATTTGCCATTTTCCTTAAGTAATCTTTCCGCTTTCTCCTTGTAGCACGAGCATCTGCTGCCGTCGTCCAGTATGCCGGTGTCCCTGCATCTGGGGCAGTCGTAGACAGCCTCGAGCGCGTTGGCGGCATAGCCGTTCTCCGCAAGGAGCCTTGTCTTTTCAATGTTCAGCGCTTCCATGCGCTTCTTCTGCCTTTCGACCTCCTCCGCGCCTGCTTTGTTGAGCATGGCTCTCGATACCGCGAATCCGCAGTCCCTTATCTCCGCGACTATCTCCTTTACGCGGGGGATCCTTGCGTATACTTCTTCGCGGACGCGGGCGGTCCTGGCCTCGTTCTCGCGGCGGGTCTTTTCGTACAGAGCCTCCACCCTGGCGAAGATATCCTCGCGGCTTACGGTCTCCGGACTCTGGTTCTTTTCATTCCAGCGGCCCACCAGTATGGTATTCAGATAGTTAATGTTAGGATTGCTGATCCCGGTGGTCTTCTTGCAGGCGTCCTTTACCTCGTCCAGCGAGAATCCCAGCTTGTCGAACCAGCTGTCTATTATGCGTTTTTCGGGCTCCGTGGCGCTTCTGTGGAAGCCAAGCTCCTTCATTACTGCTCTGTAATAATTGTAGTGCCTGTCCTCCGCGCCCAGAGCGTCCTCCACCTGGGCGGCTGTGGTGTAGCCTTTCGCCCTCCAGTCCTTAAGGATGGCGCCCACGTAGCGGAAGCGGTTGCTCTTGCCTCTTTCCGTGCAGTATTTGTATCCGAGAAGTATCACTTCCGGCGACATTCCGTACTGGCTCACCCAAAGAGCGATCTCCTGGGGCTCGCCGGATTCCAGCAGCCTGCCGGTCGCAGTTTCTATGTTTCTTAAGAGCTCGGAGTAATCCGCGTCGTCCAGAGCGAAGGGCCCTTCCTGCGCGGGCTGAGAGCCCTGCGGCCTTCTGCCGAAGACGATCTCGCGTATGTTCAGCAGTTCTATGCCGTACTTTCCGGGGGTCCTGGGGTCCGCGGTCTTTCTGACTATGCCCTGCTTGACCCAGTAATCCCAGGCTTCTTCCAATTCCGCAAGGCTTATGCGCAGCTTCCTGGCCATGGAGTCCGCGTCCGACGGAATGCCCGCCTCCGCGTTCATGGATGCCAGAAGATACGCTTTTACGGCATTAGAAGGCGCTCCGGGCATGTACTCGGAGATGAACAGGTTGTCCACCTTTGTATCGTACAGAAAGTAGTTTTGTATGTTCTGCTTCTTAAAGTCCATGTCTGTCGGCTGCTTTTTTGCAGCATTCCGATGTCCTGTTCCGTCTTAGTATCATTCCTGGGGCGGCTGCGCCGCTTCGTCCCTGGCTATGTTTACGAACTTGGTAAACCTCGGCTGCCAGCCCAGAGTCACCTTTCCGGTCTCGCCCATCCTCTGCTTGGCCAGGATGACCTCGCAGAGATTCTTTGGCTCGTAGCCGTCCTTGTTGCGGTTGTAGTAGTCCTCGTTGAAGAGGAACATTACCACGTCCGCGTCCTGCTCTATTGCGCCGGATTCGCGCAGGTCGGAGAGGATCGGCCTCTTGTCGCCCTGGCGCTGCTCCACCGCTCTCGACAGCTGCGAAAGCACTATCACCGGGCAGCGGAGCTCTCTGGCCAGCTGCTTAAGGTATCTGGATATCTGCGAGACTTCCTGCTGACGGTTCTCGCCGCCGGCCGCCTTGTCCGCGGACATCATCTGCAGATAGTCCACGATCACCAGGTCTATGGGCTTTTCCTGCCCTATCCTGCGGCATTTGTTGCGTATCTCCATAACGCCTATGCCGGGGGTATCGTCTATTATTATGTCCGCGTCCGCGAAGCGCAGGGCCGCGTCGCTTATGCTCTCCCAGTCCTCCGCCGAAAGGTTTCCGGTGCGCAGCTTGTTGCTGTCCACCCTGGCCTCCATGGCCAGAAGCCTCATGCCCAGCTGCTCCTTGCTCATCTCCAGCGAGAAGATGACCACGCGCTTGCCCTGCTTAAGAGCCGCGTACTGAGCAACGTTGAGCGCGAATGCGGACTTGCCCATGGACGGACGGGCCGCCAGGATTATGAGATCCGAATTCTGGAAACCGGAGGTCTTCTTGTCCAGGTCGTTGAAACCGGAGGGTATTCCGGGTAGCCTTCCGCCGTTGGCCTCCACCTCGTGGATGGTCTTTATGTTCTGTTCCAGCACGTCCTTTAAGGTCGTGAACTGGTTGTGCTGCCTGCTTCCGGCTATGTCGAAGATGACGGTCTCCGCGTGGTCCAGGACAAGCTGGCTGTCGATGTTCTCCGCGTAGCTCTTCTCCACAATGTCCGAAGAAGCGCTGATAAGGTTCCGCAGAACGGCCTTCTCCGCGACTATCTTGGCGTACTGCACCGCGTTAGCCGTGGTCGGGACTTCGTCGGCCAGACCGGATATGTAGGATCTTCCGCCCGCCGCGTCCAGGGCCTTGCGGCTCTTGAGCGCCTCCGCTACGGTAACTATGTCTATCGGCTTGCTCTCTTTCGCAAGCTCGTACATCGCGGAATAGATCTCTTTGTGCGCGGGGGAATAGAAGTCTTCGGGCTTGATGTAGTCCGAGACCTTGTAATAGCAATCCCTGTCTATCAGTATGGACCCCAGGACGCTCCGCTCCGCGGGCTCCGAATGAGGGGGTATCCTTTCTATCTGAGGCATTTCGTACTCCTGTTCCGATCCGTTAATGGTTGAACTGAAATTCAGTTACTGCTTCGCTATAACGTTCAGTTTCAGGGCCGCGGTTATTCCCTGATAGAGCTTAAGCTGCACCGTCGCCGGGCCTTCCTGCTTTATGGGGTTGTCCATCGCGATCTTTTTCTTGTCCAGCTCTATCTTGTACTCTTTGAAGAACGCGTCCGCTATGTCCTTGGCGGTTACCGCTCCGAAAAGCCTTCCGCCTTCTCCGGCCTTGGAGTAGATGTCCACAGGAGCTGCGGCTTCGATCTTCTTCTTAAGATCCTCGGCTACGGCCTTGTCCATGGCGCGCTGGGCCTCTATCTCCGCGCGGCGCTTCTCCAGCACCTTAAGATTGCCTTCGGTGGCCTCCATTACAAGGCCCTTGGGGATGAGGAAGTTCCTTGCGTAGCCGTCGGAAGCGTTAGCCACCTCGCCGGCTTTGCCCAGTCCTTTAACGTCCTTAAGCAGTATGACCTTCATGTTTATATCCTCCTAAAGCAGTTTTTCGTCTCTTAATATGGCCACGACCAGAGCGATCGCTTCTTCCGGCCCTACGTCCGTCTGAGCCGCCGCCACCGTCTGATGGCCGCCTCCGCCCAGTCTTTCCATTATCGTCTGTACGTTTATCTTTCCTGCGGACCTTGCGGAGATCATGGTCTTGGCTCCTCCGCGTCCTGCTACGAACGCCGCTTCCACGTCGCGCATCTCCAGCAGCTCGTCCGCCACCTGCGATACAAGCACCTGCATGGACGGATCGCTCTCTCTTGTGTAAGCTACCGCTATGCCGTTGTTCAGCACTTCCACGCTGGATACTATCCTGGCTTTCTTCTGATAGAAATCCAGGCCTATCTTGAAGTATCCCTTTACGTTGGCCATGTCGGCGCCGCTGCGCCTCAGCCACGAAGCCGCCTCGAAGGTCCTTACGCCAGCGTTTACGGTGAAGCTCTTGGTGTCCAGAGCAATGCCGGAAAGCAGCGCCTCTGCCTCGAAGCGCGTTATCTCTCCGCGGTCTCCGGAATACTGCAGAAGCTCGGAGACCAGCTCCGACGTGGAACTTGCGTATGTTTCCATGTAAGCCAGAAGAGCGTTCTCCACTGCGTCTCCGGCTTTTCTGTGATGATCTATTACCGCTATCTTCTTGGCGGACTGGATAAGTCCCGGGAACTCCGAGATGGCCGGACGGTGATGGTCCACCATCACCAGCAGGCTGTTGTCGCCCAGAAGCTCCAGCGCCTGCGCGTGTCCTACGAACGTATATTTATCGAGGCTCTTTGCCGCGTTGTATATAAGGTCTACGCCTTCGCCGGGATCTTCCAGAACTATTGCCGCCTGCTTTCCGCTGTTGCTTACCAGGGCGTAGATGCCCAGCGCTGCGCCGAAGCAGTCCAGGTCCGGACGCGTGTGACCCATTATCACCACGTTGTCCGAGCCCTCAATCAGCTGCGAAAGGATGTGAGCCATTACGCGGCTCTTGCCCTTGTTGCGCTTTTCGACCGCCGGAAGTGCTCCGCCGTAATATTCGGTCTCGCCTTCCAGATTCCTTACCACAGCCTGGTCGCCGCCTCTGCCAAGAGCCAGATCCAGCGCCGCGGAAGCTCCTTCCTGAAGCGCCTCCAGCGTTCCGTCACCCTCGCAGACGCCTATGGACAGAGACGCCGGGAAGTCCGCGTTGGTCTCTATGTCGTGCATGGCATTGAGGATGGGGAAGCGCATGGTGCGCAGGGGCTCCAGGTACTTATGCTCGAACACCATAAGGTATCTGTCCATCCTGGCACGCAAAAGCACCGCGTCCAGACCTATGGCCCAGTTATGAACGGTCTTGTCTATGGCTGCGGCTATGCTGGACTGCTCCTCCACGGGGCTTGCCTCCAGCATGTCGTCGTAGTTGTCCACGTTTATGTAAGCGGCGCAGGGGCGGGTGTCCGCCATGTAGGCCTTGGTGTCTTCCAGTTCCGTG
>JAEEGI010011977.1_pt1 | contig 18618 bp, 10 predicted proteins | sample 8958751 | NCBI WGS metagenome assembly JAEEGI01 (sample SAMN16246545, study PRJNA631951) | gut metagenome | biome: gut microbiome; feature: rumen; material: KS-attached | host: Bos | place: Iran: Karaj | collected 2018-10 | reverse complement strand
GAGGCATTCGCCACGAATACTCTCCATGAGTGTGCCCACGCCACCGGTGCGGACAGCCGTCTGGCTCGTCATCTGGGCGGGAATCCTTTCGGCTCTCCGGAGTATGCACGGGAAGAACTGATTGCTGAGTTGTCTGCGGCGGTGATATCCAGCCAGTACGGGATGAGCAAGCACATCAAGAGCGACAGCGCTCAATACCTGAAGTCCTGGCTAGGTTCCCTCCAGCAGGGTCCGGAATACCTGAAGAGCGTACTCGGCGACGTCAGACGCAGTTCTGGCTTGATCACCCAGCGCCTCGAAGCCATCCAGCAGGAGATGGCAAGGGGCGAAGAGGCGGACTACGGGAAATTCCGTTCCGTGAAGGTAGAAGCCCAGCAAACTGTGCAGGAACACCAGGTCCAGGCGGCAAAGGAGCCTCAGCCTGTCGAACAGGAAGAAGAGCGCCCCCATCATGGACGTTCGAGATGACCTAACAGACGGAGGGCGCCATGGCCAGGAAGAAGAAACGAAAGAACAAGGGCGGGCTTGAGTACGTCTCCGTGAAGAACCGGAAGAATGTCAAGGCGCTCATCCGCGAACTAGGTTTGGAATTCGTGTCGGCTGAGAAGGTGAAGCCGAAGATATAGCATCATTCCAGTGGATCATACAACGTAACAAGCCCCTATAAGGGGCTTTTTTAATTTCTAGTCGAATGTCCTATATGGTAGAAAGTTGAAATACAGTGTTTCAATAACTTCCGAAAAATGCTATCTTTGTGTAATTGGCCGATTTGAAAGCGAGATACGGAATTCTAAGCTGTTGAATTGTAGATATTTACAGAGCATTTATGTCCTATGAATGACCCGGAAATATCGTAATGTGTGGGGGAATATGTATTCCTTCCAAACTTGGACAAAGTTGGATGAAACTGCAAACTAAAACACTCGTATATTATTCAGACTATGTCAGAGATTAAAGACGCCCAAAACCTCAACGAAGTGGTTCTGAACGACGATCAGATAATCTGCGCCCTCACGAACAAAATAGTAAAGGCAACCGAAAAAGAGCTCACACTGCAACAAATGATTGCAATGATGAGTGAAGAATATGGTTTTGCCTTAGGCGACATGGAACGTGATTTCTCCTTCAGTTATGACGGCGAAGAGGGAAAGAAAAAAACCAAGGTCGATCTTGCAATCTTCGAAGCGGGCAAGGCACACGTGCTTGAGAATATGATTCGTTTCATAATCGTTGCCAAGGATTCCAAAATCAAGGCTAATGATTCAAAAGCCGGTGCGACTGCCTCTTTAGAGAGTATCCTTCAGTATACTGATTGTGAGTTCGGGCTTTGGACAAACGGAGATGATCTGCATTATATGCACAGTGTTGAGGATGAATTCCGGCAGATACTCTGCGAAGACATCTCTGATTTCCCGTCCGCTGGTCAGTCTTTAGATGATCTCATTAAAGCCGGTGACAAAGCAATCCCGAGAAAGCCTGCGAATGAGTCGTTGGTCAAGACTTTCAGGCGCTGTCACGACTACATCTATGCTAACGAAAACAGCAAAGATACTTTCTGGCAACTTCTGAACATCATTTTCTGCAAGATGTACGATGAGAAACAGCGCTTTGTAGATGCCAAGGCAGGACGCAGCTATCGCAGACGTTTCTGGGTTGGCGTAAAAGAGTGCTCCACTCCCGAGGGTCAGCATGCTGCGGCGGAGAGGATCCGCGCCCTCTTTGAGGAGCTTAAGAATGACAATGCCTTCGGCGATGTGTTTGAGATGGATGCCAAGATTGACCTAACTGACCCTACACTCGCCTATGTTGCTTCTGAACTTGCGAAGTATTCTTTTCTGGACGCCACTGTAGATGTGAAAGGCACTGCATATGAGACCATTGTAGAGCATACTCTCAAGCAGTCTCAGGGCCAGTTCTTTACCCCTAGGAACATTATCCGCTGCATGGTGGAGATGCTTGATCCTGACCAGAATACCCGCGTTCTCGATCCCGCCTGCGGGAGCGGAGGATTCTTAGTTGCGGTACTGGATCATGTCCGGAAGAAGATGACAAAGAACATGTATCCGGAGAAATCCGACATTGAGCTCGAAGCGAGATACAACTCTCAGGAGATCAATGATATGGTCCGGGAATATGCTGAAAGTATGCTCTTTGGATTTGATTTCGACAACGATCTTAAGAAGGCTTCCAGAATGAATATGGTTATGTCCGGCGACGGCCATTCCAACATATTCAATATCAACTCTCTGGAGTATCCAGAAGGAATTAAGCCTGATGTGCCACACATCGTGACAGCCGTGAATAAGAGTATTGAAGCTAAAGGTGATACCGAGTTCCTGGCTTCATCCAATTCTGCCTATGGTAAATTCGATATGGTGTTCACGAATCCTCCCTTTGGTGCCAAGGTTCCTGTAGCGCTGAATATATCCCAGAAATTCGATCTGGGCCACAAATGGGGGAAGGTTGGTAATAGATGGCAGATTACCGGTGAAGGAACCAGTTCCGAGGCTCCCGAAATATTATTTATCGAAGCCTGTTACAACTTCCTTAAGCCGAGCGGCAAGATGGCCATCGTACTTCCTGACGGTATTCTTGGGAACCCGAATACAGAGCATGTACGCTTCTGGATTCTCCAGCATTTCAAACTCCTCGCTTCGGTAGACCTTCCTGTTGAAACCTTCCTTCCCCAGGTTGGCGTACAGGCATCACTTCTGTTCCTTCAGAAGAAGACTGACCAGGAGCAGCTTGTTCCCATCTCTGAAGAGAACTACGATGTCTTCATGGCCATCGTAGAGAGAGTCGGTAAGGATCTTCGTGGCGTCCCCATCTATAAGAAAGACGACGATGGCGCTGACCTCCTTTACGACAATGTCAAGAAGTGGATCACTGTCAATGAATATGGTGTAGAGCAATTGCACTCGAGGAAAGAGCGCATCAAGCATATTGATGATGACTTGCCTGATATTAGTGCGGCTTACAGAAAATTTTTGGAGGAGGAGTAATGATAATCGGAGTAATACGGCATAACATCAATGATGAGACTGGATTTCGAATAGATCCATCGTTTCATTTAAGTGAGGCAACTACCATTCAGTCGGATATGGGGAACTGTCCGTATCCGATTACGACGGTATCCAAGGTATCTGATAGAATTTTTATTGGGAATATTTTCTCACGTAATTTTGTCCAATCCCCAGAACACGGGGTCCCTTATTTGGCAGCATCCGACACTGTCCTATCTGACATTGATACCGGCAGATTCCTCTCAAACAAACAGGCATGTGAGTTAGAGTATTTGATGTTAAAGAAAGGGTGGATTTTAATTACATGTTCTGGGACACTTGGGAACGTGACGTATACAAATTCCACTTTTGAGAATCACATTGCAACTCATGACCTAATCCGAATAATTCCTGGCACAAACAAAGTTATAAGGCCAGGTGTTTTATATGCTTTTTTGGCTAGTAATTACGGCTATGTTCAACTTACGCAATCTCGTTTTGGTGGCGTTGTGAAACATATCAATGCAAGCCATGCTGGAAATGTGTCGATACCAGTATTTCCTGATTCTTTCCAAAGGACAGTTGATAATCTTATCGAGGAGGCTGTTCTACTTCGAGAGAAAGCATCGTTGAACTTGAATAATGCCAAGAAAATTCTACAGGATTTTATTGGTATAGATTTTAAACCAGATAATGGCTTTCGAACGAAATCCATTAATTCAAAGGATGTTATTCATTCTCTGAAACTGAGACTTGATCCTCCTGTCTATATTAGCGACAGCATACCGGTTTTTGACTCTATTCGGGATAGATGTATTGCTTTAGGCGATTGTAACGTTAAAATATGGTATCCCGGGATGTTTAAAAGAGCATATGTCAAGCATGGTTACCCATATTTACAAGGTTCTGCCGTGTTTGAAACTAATCCTTTTAGACGCTGCAGTTACCTATCTAAGACCCGGACTCCAAAGCTTTCTGAATTGTGGCTTACTAATGGCTTAATTTTGATTTCTTGTGCAGGAGCTTGTGGGCAGATAAAGTTGATAACAAAGGAGTATGAGGATAAACAAGCCATTGGCTCACCAGATATTATTCGCTTAAAATCTAGTGATGAGCTTTTCTCCACAGGATATCTATTTACATATCTTCAGCTTCCAATTGTCTATGACTATTTGCAATCCTTGAAATATGGTTCTGTGATTGAAAGATTTGATGCTCAGCACATAGCTTCAATCCCTATTGTTAAACCGACCGAGGAAATTAATGCTGCGATTTCTGCCATCATTGATGAGTACTCTAAGCAAATATATATTGCTTTTTGTAAAGAGCAAGAAGCAATTTCAATGGTCGAGAGAGAAATCGAGAGTTGGAGCAAGTACTAATTGATAATATTTTAACACTATACCATGGCCCAGGTAATCTTACCAAAATACAGCGAAGGACCAGTAAATGCTGGCGAGAAGCGTCTTGTGGACTTCCTGAAAAAATCCCTTCCGGATGATTACTACGTGATCCCCAATGGCGAATACGCTTTCAAGAACCCTAAGGGAGTCATCCAGTTTTGGGAGTATGACTGCATTGTCGTGGCTCCTCACGCCATCTACCACATAGAGAATAAAGACTGGAATGGCGAGCTCATCGGCGATGATAACTCCTGGTTCGTCAATTCGGCTGAGCGCAGGAACCCGCACAAGACAGCCTCATACAAAACTCGCCTGCTGGCCTCTAAGCTGGCAGTCAAGAATCCCTCATGGCGCAAAGCAAGGATTATCACCTTGGTAACGCTCAGTTATCCGGGGCAAAGCGTTCTGGGAATCGATCCCGAATCAGCCTGTTACCAGCAGACATTTACGCTTACCACCTCGCTCACAAACTTTATCAAGGATTCTGACCTGATTGAGAAAGATCCGGATGAGATTGCAGAATATCAGAAGGATATCGTTGATTTCCTTGTTGGGACATCAGCAGAGAGGTCTAATGAGCAAAGAACAAAGGTCCATGGTTACATGATAGACGAAATCCTTCAGAGCAATGAAGATTTTACAGAGTATCTATGCCATAAAGCCCCCTTCAATGACAAGTACTTCAAGGTTCGCGAATATCCTCTTGACCGCGCCGGCAAAACGCAAGCCGAGTTGGACACTTTGAGCAAGCGAGCACAGAATGCAGATTTTGCTCAGCAGCAGATTCCGGCCAGCCCGTTTATCATCAAGAGCAGCTGCTCCATCAACGATGAGGAGACTTTCTTTTACGAAGTGAGCGAGTATATGGATGACTGCACGCTCAAGGCCATGCTCCGAAAAAAGACTTTCACTCAGCTGGAGAAAATCAAGATAATCGATGATATCGCTCACGCTTTGAAGGCAGCGCATTCCGTCCCGGTGTACCACCGCAATGTGACGCCCGAGAATATTTTTATCCTAAATGATGGCAATGCGGCTCTCGGCAACTTTGGAAAGGCCTGGTTCATTGAGCATGAAAATCTACAGTTTACAGTAGCTTCAACTGTTACTGGTAGCGAATCTCCCTATTTAGCGCCGGAGTTTCTTGAAGAGAATGTATGTGCTGCGAGCGATTTGTTTTCTCTCGGCGTGATTGTATACGAGATTATGGTGGGCAGACCACCATTCAGGGATACTCTCGAATTCAAAATGATGATGAGCGGGGAAATCCCTGAGGCTATGATGCCCAGCAAGGTTGTTGCTGACCTTCCTACCTGGGTTGATGAAATTATCCGTCATACCGTTGTGGAGGATGTTGAAAGCCGCTGGCAGACAGCTGACGACATGATTGAGTTCCTTGCCCACAATGCGTTCAAGACTGAGTACCACCCCGGCGATGAGGCGCCTCAGTTGAACCTCAAGGATATGAAGCCAGGAGATAAGATTACATCAGCCCTAGTGCTTTATCAGGAGCTGGGACACGGAGCCTTTGGCCGTGTGTTCAAGGCTAAGAATACAATCGTCAACAAGGATTATGCAGTCAAAATCTTTGACCGCAATGCATCCGCCATAGAGGACACCAAAAATGAGTTCCTCGCTCTCAGTAAGATTGACCATCCCAATGTTGTTAAGATTACCAACTGCGACATTTCTCTGCAGGGGTTGTTTTATACACAGATGGAGTTGCTTGAAGGAGAGAATCTCAGTGATTATACCAAGGGTGATTTGAAGCTTCCCATCGACGAAATCTACAAGATGGCGACATCTATCCTGGGTGCCCTCGTTACCATGCAGAACATGGATCCTCCCCTCTTCCATAGGGATATTAAGCCAAATAACATTGTCTGGGATAAGCGACTGAGATACGTGTTGATAGACTTTAATATCTCAACCTCCACTGAAGATAGTTCTTTTGCCGGAACCATTCCATATATGGCTCCAGATTTGGTCCAAAACAGCAAGAAGATTAATTGGGATTGCAGTGCCGATACGTTCTCGCTCGGTGTCACACTGTACGAGCTTCTTACACATGCATACCCATGGCCAGGGACAGATCCCTGCCCGAAACTTAATGCCCCGGCAAATGATATTAAGCTGTATCGTGATGACCTTACTCCCGAATTTGCCGAGTTCATAACAAAGTCTATCATCACTGACAAGAACCTGCGGTTCCGTACGGCGGCCGAAATGCTTGCCGCTCTAGAAACTATTGGGAAGGATGGCCTTCTCAAGAAGTCTGATGAACCGGAAGATATCGGTATCGACACGACTACCGATATCGTGGATTACATTAATTCGCTGTATAGCCAAAGTTCCCACGGAAACAGTGGAACCCGATCAGCTAGTGTGCCTTCGGTCTTCGATAAGTTGACATATACTAAGACTAAGCTCGATACCAAGCTTCTCTCTGATATTCAAGCGCTAAAGTATAAACTGATCATTATAACCGGTAATGCCGGTGACGGTAAGACTGCTTTTATCCACCAGGTGGAGAATATCGGGACCAACAAAGTGAATTTCAGCAATAAGAATGGTTCCAGGTTCGAAATCAACGGAGTGTCATTCGAGAGTAATTATGATGGTTCTCAGGATGAAGAAGAGAGATTGAACAGCCAGGTTCTGGAAGACTTCTTTGCTCCGTTTATGAACCAGACTGACTATACCGATCTGGTGGCAGGTAGAATTATTGCCATCAACGAAGGAAGGTTGGTGGACTTTCTATCCACTCAGCCCGGACTCAAGAATCTCCACGACAATATCGAGGAGTATTTCTATCAAGAGGGTCATGTGAGCCTTATTCCTGGATTGATGGTTATCAATTTGAATCTCCGCTCCGTTACCGCGCGCAGCGAGAATAATGAGAGCCTTTTGCATTCGCAGATTAAGAAGCTTACAAATCCTGAACTCTGGAAGAAATGCAAAAATTGTCCTATCGCTGATAAATGCTTCATCAAGTTCAATGTCAATACACTCCAAGACAGTAGTGCCGGTGATGAGGTCATCAATAGGCTGGAATGGTTACTAAGAACTCTGGTTTACAAGAAGGAGTTGCATATCACTATGCGAGACCTCCGTTCCTTCATCGCCTACATGCTCACCAGGGATTATACTTGTGAACAGGTCAAGCAGATGATCCTTCATATTGAAGCCGATGGTTATGCTCCGGAATTCTACTGGCAGTTCTACTATTTCAACGTGTCTGCAGAGAATGATTTCTACAAGGTCAATTCTTACTTCCCTTTCCCGAGGAACGTGTCCAATGACCGTATTGTCAAGATGCTCAAAGAGACAGACATCGCTAAGGTCGCTCTTCCTTCATATGACAGGGATCTCTATTACAAAGAGAAGAGGAACGAAGATTACCTAATCTTCAGTGACAGGGAAAGGAGTTTACTTGGCGAGTTTAACGAACGGAATGAAATTGCCCCCGCCTGGGAAATCGCAGGAGACAAGTTGTTCCTTCTCAAAGAGAGACATCATTCTTTCATTCGCCATCAGTATTTTGAGGGCAAGTTTGATTTCAAACGTCGGCTCCCCTACCAGTCCATAGAAGACTTCTATAAGTACCTCAACAGCGAGAAGACCGAGAACATGGAGAAGGTGAAGAGTTACATCGCCCAGGCTATCTCCAAGAGCGAAGGATGTATGAACGATGAACTCGCCAGCAGGTTTTTATTGTTATCCTGTTCGCATGTTAACGACCCTATGTCCAAGAGTTATAGAATCTTTGACGTGGAAGGGTTCGAGCTCTTTGTGAACCATACGACATCTCTGACCGAATATATTGAGTACGAGAGTGATAGCTTTACGTTCAGAAGCAAAGAGGACAAACACATTCAACTTACTGTCTCCCTGGATTTATTTGAGATGCTAGACTATATTGGTAAGGGATTCAGCCCCTCCATTAACGACCTACAGGGACGTTTCATCGAGTTGCAGATCTTCAAGAACTTGCTTGAGAGTAAGACTTACAAGGAAATCCTCGTTACCAAGAATAACAAGAAATTCTTTGTCATCCGCCTCAACGGCGACAACACTATTTCCATAGAACCTTATCAGTCAGTTAGCCATGATAATTAAGCTTAAGAATAAGAAGATTGTCTTCAGAAACCCAGAAATACTGGCTATAGACGCAAAGGCCATTAACCTTGAGCATATCCTTTCTAATCTGTTTATGCTCATCGCCGCTGATGGAGTGCCTATTACTCTTGGAGCTATCAAGGGCATGCATACCATTGAATCCTTGGAGGGATACATGAAAAACCTTGAGACTAAGGGCTTGGTCCATGGTGTGACGGATAATATGGAAGCTGTTGAAGACTGGCTGAGAAGCAACCTTGTAAATATGGTGTTTCGAGGAAATGTCGAGAAAGAGAATGTGTCTGCATTGAGGCCAGTTCATCTGATGAGTTATAGAATCCAGAACAGGAAGCACAATAAGGACTACAATACTTCCGATCAAGTGTACCTTATGCTGCGGCAGTCTCCTGAGGTTATGGCCGGACTGAAGAAGTATCTTAGCAAGGGTTGGGACAGCACTACAAACAGTATCATTCCAAATGATGACCTTGATGTAGATACTACCGGCATTCTTTTCTTAACCCAATCCATTTCTGAGAAGAAGAAGCCGAATGTCACTATCAATACCACGAAGCCATTGCTCAAGAAGCAGACCGAACTTTTCAATGATGATATTCGCCGGTTGCTGGTCTACAGCAATATACTCCCGCGGAATGTGTTTATTGAGTACCTGAAGACGCTCATCGCATTCCATCTTGCCATCTATGTAATGAAGCTAGTACATCTCCTTCCTAAGATGTGCCAAGAGGGTACGACAGAGGTTGAGGATGACTGGTCTATGGTAGTGGATCTTTCCGATGATCTCAACAGCACGATGGCGCCTATCGCCTGTGCTGATGTCGAGAAGATGCACAACTCTCTCAACAGGTATTTCAAGAGCACCTTTGAGGTGAATGTTATTCAGTCAAACAAAAGGGCCTTTGGCGAACCGAGCACAATTGAGGATGTCGTCAAATCTCTGCACGATATCAATAAGTCTGAGGTTATCTATAAATGGGAGATCAAAAACATCCTTGACAACATTCCTGAAGAAGAGGACCTGAATGCCGTGAAAGATATGCTGATATTCTTCGACGAGGAAGATTATTTCGATAAATACATCTACTTGTTGGAGAAGACCAGTGGTGGTAGCAGTTACCAGTACAAGTACTATATGGACCTACTTGGCAACTTGTGTATGAAGAATACAGAGACCAAATTAATGGCAGACGGAAGGCGTTCCAGGAAGCATCCGCGCCGTGGTGCAATGGGCTCCAAACTGCTTGAAACGCTTGTTCAGATTTTGGTCCTAGAAAGGGATGATGAAGGGAAATATCACTCCAGATCATTCTCCATTGATGAATTGGCCCAGATTATCCGCGACCGTTACGGCCTGATAATAAATGGGGCCAATGAGCATCGCTTCAGCAATGCCGATGTGGAAACTCTGGCGGCTTTCCAAGACAATATGGCTGCTTTCAAGAATAAGCTCCGGCAGATTGGGTTCTATACTGATCTTAGCGATGCTTGTCTGCTTCAGAAGATTCGTCCACGTTATAACATCTAAGCTATATGGATTTCACCACACTATACTATTCCAAATTCCTGCAATTCTTTGTAGGCTATTACAGAGAAGAAATCAAGCAGGCGAAGACTGGCCACTGTATGAAAGTGACAGGCTTCGCTGAGAGTGAGTTGCAGACGCTCATCGGACTTATTAGGCCGATAAATCCAAGTGCGAGAGTATTTATCCTTTCTGATGAGAAGACTGGGCAGGATTATATCCACGCTTCGAAGCTTATTGAGATGAGAAATGACAATGGTGAGCCTCTGATTATTCTCATCCCTAGTAATAGTCGAACTTCGGCCGAAGATTCATATGGTGATGCGACCTTCAAAGATTTATCGGTTAAGGATTTACAGGTTCCATTCTATATGTCCCTTAAATGCAATGCTCCGGAATCCATGTCGACAATCATTGGATTACTGGAAGATCTTGCGGGTGAACGGAACATCAGGCTGAATCGGTTGATTGAATATATGCTTTTCTTGGAGTCCAAGGATTGGAATATCCAAGCCTGGGGAGATGGTCTTTTCTGCATCGATCTTCTCCCGGACAGTAAGCTGCTGGATAACCTTGATAACGTGAAGAGGCGCCTTTTCTACAACATTCGCTGTTCTGAGGTTCTCTGCGACTTTTCTATATCCATTTCGGACAAGGTGGTTCAGTTGCCGATGAAGCCAGGGACACTTCAGAAAGATGTTGTCAAATTCTTTGGGAAGGAACCAACCCTGGCATCCCCGCACGAAGTTTGCGAAGCCATATACGAGAGATACCCAGAGCTTTACTTCTCTAAATGGCCCATCAAGAAGCTGGAGGAGAGCGTAGAGAATGTGAAGGTGTATGCTGAACTTATTCCTGGGAAGGACCCTGACAAGGAACTCGTAAAAGATGTGTCCAATGACTACGTACTTCAGATACCTTTCGGGAAGAAGTCCAAGGTGAAGGTCAAGATGGTCTTTAACCCATCGCCGACTGAACTTCCTGAACTGCAGAAGTATAAAATTGAACTTATCAGCCAGGATGGTTATGTTCTTCGTGATGAAGTAAAAAATGCTAAGATTGCTGTTGCGAGATCCACGAAGACTGTCACTCTCAATATCAGTAATGGCTCTTATGAAGATGGAGTTTATTTTCTTAGGGTACATGCTCTTGATGCTGATGGGATGGAACTTGATAAGGACAACCCTTTCAAGCCAGAGGCTGTCCAGATAGCATGGGAAGCTGCAAAGAAAGAGAATCCTGAACTTACCAAAGAGGCATATCAGGCTGAGCATAATGTCTTGATGATCAATGAAACGACATTCTTTACTCTTGTCAATCTGCAGCCAAATGATACTGGCGATGATGTGGAGACAAGCATAGATAAGAGAAGAAAATGCGATAATCTTTTGCAAGCGTATTTCAATTACAGGATCGAAAGTGTTCGCAAGGGGCAAGAACTGACTGTGCCTACGATACCAACCGACACTAATTGGAAGGAGGGTTCACGTAATGATACCTTCTCCTTTGATTTCGGTAACGCACTGTTTGCTTACCAGATCCAATGCTCCAAGAAACTTCTTGAGATGGAGCGTTGCTTCTATCATCACTCAACTCAGCTTGGTCATGTGGATGCTGAAATCAGCGGAAATCTTACTGATACAAAGCTGCAGGACCTGCATTTCATCGCTATCAAGCCTGAAATTGAGGTCCCTGCCGCTCTGCTTAACATGAGGTTTGCCCTATTTAATGACATACAGGGAGGAGCAGCTTCTGAGTCTGGAGTTATCAATACTTTCCAGATCTATAACCACATCGATCAGGTGCGGAGTTATATTCAGGCTTTTTCTGAATGGGTTAGGAAGCAGTTGGAAACGAACTCGATTGAGGAAGTCTTTGTCGCCTTGCAGAACATTGACACAGTATCGCTATCTGTGGAGATGCCTGACGGCTCCAGGACTCTTGTCAAGCTAATCAGCCCGATTCATCCTTTGAGGCTTGCGTGGCTTGTCAACATGTTCGACCTCTATACCGATTGGGAAGAGAAAACCGTGGAGAATCCGGAGTATAAGAGTCAGTGGTACAAGAAGTTGGATAAGCTGTTCCTGGGAGACATCCCGATGGAGGTTTCTCCTCTGATTCTTACTAATGGAGCGTTAGATGTGTATCAGTATGTGGGTGAATTGACATTCGGGTGGGGAATGTATGCCATACCAACCCAGAATGCAGATGATATTTTTGCATCCCAATTCAGGCAGTTGAAGTCATATGTGACATCTCTGTTGAATATCACTAGAGAACGGCAAATTGACAGTGATGTCAATCTTGACTTGGTCCTGCATCATATTGATAATTATGCCAAGGCTCATCAGTATGCGGATAAGATTGTTATCAATCTGTTCAATGCCGGCGATGCCAATGTTTTCGCAGACGCATTGGTCGCAATGGAGCGCAGAGGTATGATCAAGGATTATGAGATCCGCATGTTTGCTGATGATAAGCTTATCCAACCAGGTGAAGCCCTCAGAGACTTGTTGGATCCTAATTCCAATCAATCAGATGCGGCAGAGCCCTTCTCAGTTGCCTCCAGCAATCGTCTTTTCCCTAAACTTAGATTCTCCATCAACAGTATCGAGGATTTCATTAAGGAGCATGAAAAATACCAGGCTCACATTTCTTTCCTCGTGAACCCGTTCCCCGTTACGACTGAGATGGTTCGTCCGGACCCTCAAACGCATTCTTTCTTCCTGAACGGTGTGATTACAAAAAGCGCCGTCTCATATCAGGTGAAGAACAAGAGCACCATCTGGAACAGATATTTCTCAAATCAGTTGATGCCTTATGTCGTCAATGAGTTTGCTAATGACACGGTGCGGTTGTTCTCAGATATTCAATATCTGATTGCCAAAACACTGTCGACGACTTCAACAGAGTCTGTCCCTGCAACTTGCCTCAACCTCAACGAGGGTGATGCGATGTTACTGTCCTTCATCCATGATGTTTCCGACTGGGTGGTGACATTCGATAAGAACATGGGACCGGAATTCTACGACTTGCCCAGTGGTGAAAACGGAGAAATACCGTATCTGTTGGACTATATTCCCGGACAGGAACGCACAGGTATTTCATCCTTCCTTACGACAAAGCCGACTAGTGAAGTTGAGGGGTTGATGATCCCTCATTTCAAAGAATTCGGCATCGACATTAACAATTCTAAGCTCTTCAAGAGTCTTCTTGAGGATGTCAGGACCGTCAGTAGTTCTATCCTGCTGCAGAACAATTCTACGCAAAGGAAGACTTTTGAGGTTCTTGGAATTACGTTTACACAAAGGCTCCTGAAGAGGAAGGGGGTGCTGGACAATTCGTTTATCATTCCGATTGACCTTCATAAAGAGCTGTTTGAAGACCTCGATACTCAGAGTAAGGAGCGGGCGGACGACTTGGTTATCAGCATCAACACTGAAACCCGCGAGATTGAAGTCACTGTTGTCGAGATTAAGTGCAGGACTTCTTTGACTGAGGAAGAAGAAGAGAAACTGGAGGAAAAGATCCTTTCCCAAATTAACAATACCATTGTTGCGCTGGAAAGTCATTTTGCACAGTCACTTGAGGTCAATGAGCGCCTTGACAGAGAACTAAAGACGATGGAACTCGGAGAACTTTTGAGCTTCTATATCAAGCGTTCTCTGCGTTATAAGATACTCAAGCCGGAAATAGCCAAGGAGTATCTTGATTTCTTGAATACCCTTAATGATGGTTATACGATTGACTATAAGAAGATGGGCATCATCTTTAATATGGGGCAGGAGAAAAAGCAACGTAAGGACCTCTGGGGAGACGCGACTATGTACATGATGGGGAAACCGGTTATTGCGGATATCCTTTCCGAGGATAAGCCTTTGGATACTTTCCATCTTGACGCTGATGATGTGGATTTTGTGAGTAGTTTCCCGACATCCAGAAGAATCACCATTCGGGATACTGAACGGAGGGAGACATCTCCGAGGTCTGTAAGCTTTCCGGTTGAAGATCAAATTCCGGCAGAGTCGGATGATGTAACTGAACCTGTGGAGCCTGTTGATCTGGAGCAAGTTGAGGATGAACCGGAGCCTGTAATTATCCCCAAACAAAAGGGATACAAAGAGGATGACATAGACCCCGTGGATTCCATGCTTCACGACAGCCACGATGATCTTGAAGCCACAAGAAAGAGAGCCCGAGAGGAAGAAGCCCGCAGACCGGCCGAAATAGAGGCGTGTAAAGCAGACGATGAGGAAAAACCAGACCGAGACTATATCGAGCCGAAATTCGACGTTCTCGTGGGTAGCAACAGCCCAACAGCACAATTTGGTATCTTGGGCAAGACCCTTGTGGGAAACAAGACGGTCGCGGTTGATCTTGATGGCTGTAATACATTCAGTTTATTTGGCGTTCAAGGTGCCGGCAAGAGCTATACAATAGGCACCGTCGCAGAGATGACCCTTAAGCAGTTCAGTAATGTGAACAAGTTGAAGGCTCCTCTGGCAAGCGTGATATTCCACTATAGCGATACGATGGATTATGCCCCGGAATTCACATCAATGATATATCCCAATAATGAAGCTGGGCAGCTTGCAAAACTCAAGCAGCAGTATGGTGCAGAACCCGGTTGCATCAAGGATGTTATCATGCTGGTACCGGAGAATAAGGTCGATGAACGGCAGGAAGAGTACCCTGATTTGGAGATTCACCCGATAGGGTTCGATTCTTCCGAACTGCAGGTAAAGGATTGGATGTTCCTTATTGGAGCAATGGGCAATGACTCAACTTATATTCATGAGATCAAGCAGATTCTGAAGCGTCTAAATAAAGAAGTGACCCTTAGGGGCTTGAAGCATGGTGTCGCGGCGAACCAGTATCTTTCCCAGTCTCAGAAGAATCTGGCCAATCAGCGACTTTCTTTTGCAGAAGACTACATCACAGATGGAGTAAAGCTCCAGCAATACATGAAGCCTGGCCGCCTCATCATTGTTGACCTTCGTGATGAGTTCATTGAAAAGGATGAGGCCCTTGGACTATTTGTGGTGATGTTGAACATTTTCTCCGGTGTCAAGACGGTCAACGGACAGAGCTTCAACAAGTTTATCGTCTTTGACGAAGCCCATAAGTATATGGACGACAAGAAGATGGTGGATTCTATTACCGTTGCCATAAAGGAGATGAGGCATAAGGGTGTATCCATCATGATTGCCAGCCAGAACCCAGTTGGACTTCCGACAGAAATCATCGAACTGAGCTCCATAATCCTCCTGCACAAGTTCAACTCGCCGGCGTGGGTGAAGCATATTCAGAAGTCGATTACATCCATGCAGTCTTTGTCATCTGCTGATCTTGCATCGCTGGGATCAGGAGAGGCTTATCTCTGGGCGAATAAAGCGACAGAGAAGACGATAACTATACGGCCAATGAAGATTTCTATCCGGCCTAGAGTTACCAAGCATGGCGGTGAAACCATTCATGCAGTAAACGAAGAATGAAGGTAGTAACATACACAAATAAAGGTCGCCGGAAGCAGAATCAAGATTATCTAGGATGGCGACCTCTAGGAGATGACTCCTCGATATATGTCGTTGCAGACGGCATGGGCGGCTATTCCCACGGGGATATAGCTGCCCAGGTAGTTGCCGATAATATCCTTGAATTCGTTGAGGGAAATAAAGACAAATACGCGCCCAAGGAGTTGTTGGAAGAGGCGCTTTCATACGCCAACGACTCCCTCTCTATCAAGCGGCTAGCCCTTGGCGCTAAAAGTATTGGGAGCGTAGTTGTGGTTCTTTACATCATAGAAAGAACAGCTCATCTTGCGTGGGTCGGTGATTCGAGGATATATATGAGCCGCAGGAAACGTATAGTATACCAGACAGAAGACCACTCGGTAATCAACGAGATGGCTAAGATCCAGACTCTACGGGCTTCCGATTATGAGAAATACGCGTCTATTGTAACGCAGGCCCTGATGGGAGACGACAAGCCCATCTGTCCTGGTTACGAAAGTATCCCTATTGAAAATGGTGATATGTTCCTGCTTTGCACTGATGGAATCCATAAGGAGATGGTAATTGATGACATTCTGTATCAAGATAATGAGGAGCTTTTAAGGGCAAGCATGGACGAAAAGCGCAGGAGCATCACTGATAACTACTCGTTTATAAAAGTAACAATATAATGGTTCTCAATCAACAGATTATTGATGACCTAAAGCGGGTTTCGGGTTTATCCTTTGATCAGGCTAAGGATTATAATGTGCTTGCTGCTCTGATAACCAAGAAGACAGGTCGTCCTATGGGGGCAACGACTCTGAAAAGGTTGATGGGGTATCTTGAAGATGATAGGAAGGCCAATGGCTTTACGCTTAACACCATTGCCATTTATCTTGGCTTCTCTTCTTGGCAGGATATGCTGGATAAACGCACATTTGACAGTGTTTGGAGATTCCGTGACGAAGTAATCTATATTCATTCTCTGAACGAGGGGACGCGAATAAAGGTGAAATACTTGGATCGAAGTGTGCTATTTGAAGTCGCTGTCCATGAAGGACAAAAGTGCTTAATAGTCATTTCCTGTAAGAATGGCAGCTTGCTGCCCGGTGATATTGTACTTTTAGATCACCTTCGGAAAGGGGACATTATCCAGGCTGAACAGATAATTCGGGGTGAGAAGATCGGCAATTATAAAACTAAGAGCGAAATTACTCATTTGGAAATCTTGAATTAGACAAAGATGGCCTTCGCCTGTTTTCCTACATCATAGCTTTGGTATCACATTTAAACAGTTTACTATGAGCGGGTTTAGTTTCCGGAATCTATTTCATAAACGCGAGAGAGTGGAACAGGATGATACTGGCCTTTTCGGTATCGAAAATCTGCTTGACCTGCGTGCACGTATGGCTGCATGCGGGCTTCAACTTGAAGAGATTGATGCACTGATTAAGTCTAGAAGAGGGTCTTCGATTCCCAGAAATGGGAACGCGGCTATTGCGTCTGCAATACAGACTTTTTTGTCTCCCGTTCTTAAACTGAAGAGAATCAGCGACGCTAGAATCTCTATTCGTTATGATGACAACGAACTGGCCTTTATTTCCGCTGATTATGGCGATGGTTCCGTGCCTGTTTATGTTAAGCCAGAAGAGGATGAAGAAGATAGCAGCGACAAAGGCGGTATTGTCTCCGGACATGATCGTTCCAGATATGAGATTAACGGAGAAGGGTCATACAATAAGCGGCAGCTTGCTCAAAGGATACTTGAATTGTATGTTGAGGAATTCCCGGATGATGAGCCTGAGGCTGTACGAGATATGTTTCTCTCTCTTGGGGTCCACATCCCACATCTCGTAGAACTGCCTGAGGAATTCGAATTACGGCGTTCCCAATCTAGAGACTCGGGCAAAACTGTTCGCGCTACATTAGTATCTTGGCCTAAGGGTGATCTCTATATAACAACCCAATGGAGAGTAGAGAATATAACTGAATTCATTGAAAGAGTTAATGAGAGAACCTGGGGGATATATGCAAATAAAATAGAATAGTTTCTGAACGAAGGCGAATTAACCTATCACTTTTTACATTGCATCTGCAAATAGTTAAGATATTATACGCGTTACTTATTTACCGAAATGAAAAAAGCTCTCATAGCAATTATCGCATTACTGATAATAGGTGCAGCTGCCGTAATAACCTGTCCGGATAAGCAGGCGCATAAAGATGCTATTATGGCTGTTGTGAACGAGAAGATAAATGAGGAGCTCCAGACTGATGACGAAGAGTATCAAGGACTATCAGCATTGTTTGGCACTCTCGGAAGCGGAATTGCAAGCCGTATTGTGGACAACAGACTTGTTGTTAATAATCATTTTCTTTGGTCCACTGGTGAGTTCCAAAACTTCGACGGAGAATACCAGCAGGTGTCCGTGGGCCTTTTCGGACATATATTCACTTTCAATAAGCAAGACCTTGACAAAGCGATAGATGATGCGCTATGAGTTTTCGTTGAGTATTGACACACCCGACGCTTGCCTACCGCTTAACCTATCTTGGGTCACCCTCAGAGTAACAACGAGCCCCCTCCGATAAGAATAATTTATTATTCAAAATCCGAATTACTTGGATAATAGATTATTTATTCCTATCTTGCCATCGGAATTCAAAATCACATGGCAAACATAGAACAGAACTTGCGAGAGATCGTCAAGGCCAAGGGCCTGAGACTCTCCGACATCGCAAACCGTATGGGCACTACGGTCAGCAATCTGCTTACTAGCGTCAAGGGCAATCCCACTATCTCGAAACTTGAGGGCCTCGCCGATGCGTTGCAGGTAGGCGTCGCCGAGCTGCTTACCGGTCGTCCCGAAGCGGCACAGGGTCTCGTCATCATCGACGGCCAGACTTATCAGATCTCCAAACCAGCGACAAAGGTTGTCCAGATTCCGACTTACAATCGCTATGATGTCCTCCGTGGCGACGTCAGATGCTTCATCTCCAAGGCCATTGAAAAAAAGGAGAATACCTGCATGATGGGCATCGTCGAGACGATGGAA
>JAEEGI010011976.1_pt1 | contig 18618 bp, 15 predicted proteins | sample 8958751 | NCBI WGS metagenome assembly JAEEGI01 (sample SAMN16246545, study PRJNA631951) | gut metagenome | biome: gut microbiome; feature: rumen; material: KS-attached | host: Bos | place: Iran: Karaj | collected 2018-10 | reverse complement strand
GGTGCTTCTCCGACAAGCGAATAAGGAGTATCTTCCCACGGGAAAGATTCTCTTATTCCTTCTCTTATTACTATTTCATCATCAACCAGAAATACTTTCATGTTCCGATATCTCCTCTTTCGTTCTGCAAGGTACCTTAAAGCTTACCTTCGTACCTTCCGAATTACTTTCTATCATAAGTCCGTCTGTCTGGTTATAGTACAGACGTATACGCATATTTACGTTTACGAGGCCGAAACCGCCTCCACCGCCCTCGCTGACGGAAGGCTGGCCTTTCTTCATTCTTTCGTTTAAATCTTCAAGCTGTTCCTCAGTCATTCCCAGACCCGTATCGGAAACAGAAAATACAAGGAAACCGTCTTCGGCTTTTCCCTCAACCTTAATCATACCGCCACCACGTTTGATTTTAATGCCATGGTAAAGCGCATTTTCAATTAATGGCTGAAGCATCAGCTTAAGCATATAGTATTCACCGATTTCATCGGGAATATCGATTTCGTATTTCATGATATCGCGGTATCTTGTCTGCTGAATCTTAAGATAACCTTCGATATGTTTTTTCTCCTGACTGATAGGAATCCAGTCGGCACCGGATGAAAGGCTGATTCTGAAGAAGTCGCTTAGCGCACTGGTAAGCTGGATAACTTCGTCTTTTTCTCCTGCCTCGGCTTTCCACATAATAGCATCAAGCGTATTGTAAAGGAAGTGCGGATTTATCTGCGCCTGAAGAGTTCTGAGTTCTGCCTTTCTTAATCGCTTGGCATCGAGTTCACTCTTTTTCATCATGGCTTCCAGATCGTCGGCCATGGAATTAACCTGCTTGGTAAGGTTTCTAAGTTCGGTAACATCCGTGTCCGGAAGTCTCGCATCAAGAGTACCTTCTGCTAAAAGAGCCGTTACCTTTTCAAGTTCTTCGATGGGCTGTCTTACAAAGAAAGCAGTCTTTTTCATTGATCTGTTTCTAAACCATATCGCGAGAATAACTATGATTACTTCGGCAGCGGCAGTAATAATGATAACCCATAAAAGGCTGATACTCATCTTAGCGGAAGATTCGATTTCTTTGGCTACGTATTCGTTTAACATACTGTCGACGAGCGCAGCAACATCTCTGACTTCAACTAACACCGCTTCGTTTTCAACTACCGGAACCTGCTTGTCAATATTGTCTCTTATGATATCGACATAATTTTCCAGCGTTTCCATGGTACGGCCTGCGACCATCAAAGAAAGCCTGTTCTCTTCGCTTGTTTCTTCGGAAATTCTTTCTACCGTATCCTCCACATCATGCATCATGACATAGATTTTGCTCTCCGCAAAAGTCTCACGTCCGCTGATGATGTTCCATGCAGCTCCGGGAATGTCTTCCGCAACAACGGTTTTAAGACCTGCAATTGTTTCCATTCTCTGAATGGAGCTGTGATATTTATACGCGTAAAAAAGCATCAGCAAAAGACTGATAATAATGGGGAACACAAGCATGAGAACGATTCTGTGGGACAGATCGTTTATTCGCCCGAGTATGCTTTTTTCTTTTCCTGCTCTTTTCATCAATATCCTCTGTCGGGAATCTTTGAGGTATCCTGCTCATCCGAGAAAATCTGTTCTACAGGATGGATAACTTCGTTAACTTCTTCGCCCGCTTTAAGTTTGATTGCGGTCTCCATTACTTCTTTGCCAAGCTTGGGAGTACATTCAACCACGCAGTTGATTCTGCCTTCTTTTAAAACATCGATGGCTTCCTGTCCGCCGTCAATCGAAATAATGATTATATCTTTGCCGGGAGCAAAGCCTGCCTTTTCAATCTCAGGCAGTGCGCCGAGTGTCATTTCGTCATTGTGGGAATAAATAACGTCTATACTGTCGCCGTATGTGTCGAGCAAATATCTCATGCACTCTGCACCGCGGCTCTTTAAGAAGTCTCCGTCTATGCTTTCAAGAACGGTCATTCTGCTGTCGTTTGCAATCGCATCCGCAAAGCCTGCCTGACGCTGTCTCATGGGAGTGGAGTTTTCCGTACCCGTAATCTCAACGATATTTACATGCTCTAGTCCGAGGCTGTCGGCTTTTCTTATAAGGTACTCGCCCGCCATCACGCCTTCGTTATAAAAGTCTGCGCCGATAAGACATGTGGTAAGGCCTTCCTTCTGAGTGCTTATGTCTCTGTCCACAAGAATTACGGGAATGCCTGCGTCCTTTGCTTCGGTAAGCACATTGTCCCAGCCCTCTTCGACTATGGGCGAGAAAGCAATAACATCAACCTTGTATGCAATAAATCTTCTGATAGCGGCAATCTGGTTTTCCTGCTTCTGATTGGCATTTTCAAACATCAGATTAACTCCGTAGTTTTGTGCCTGATCTTCTATATCTTTCGTATTGCCGATTCTCCATGCACTCTCGGAACCAATCTGCGAAAAACCTAAGATAAGACTTGTCTCGCTTTCCTGATTCGAGCCCTTAGTGCATCCCGCGAACAAAGATAGCGAAAGCACAAAGCCCACTGCCATGCAAATATATCTTTTTAATAACCCTTTTTTATGATTTCCCATATCAATTTCCCTCTGAAATACGGAATTAATTTTCCACATAAAGTATATATTGAAAAGGTTTATTTGTCTTTAATAACTTTCTTAAACGGCATTAACATTCCTTCGGTCATCTTGCCGTTCATTTTTTTCTTTATCGACGGATTTCTCATCATACCGCCGACTAGATACATCGCAAGCATTGCACCGCTTTTCTTCTGAGGGAAATCATAGAATTTATGCTTCTTATAAAACTTATGATCCTCTCGCATCAGCCCCTGCATCTGCCAGATAAGGTCTCTGAATATCTTCATACCGCCTACACCGTAAAAGTTCTTCGGGGTCAGATATCCTTTTTCGACATCATAAAAGAGTGTAGCCGCGAGTTTGTCGATTTCTTTGTCGGGATTGTACTGATTGGTGGCTATGCCTGATAAAGGATTGCCGCCTACCTGGGCTCTTGCCTCCATCAGAAGGCGAAGGTTTTCCTCCGCGTCAAGGCATCCGTCCACGAGATATCCGACGGGCTTGCCCATCGTAACAGTACGGTGTCCGTTGCAGAACTGCCTGTCATCAAACATTTTAAAACGATAACCCATGCTGTGATCTTTTATGGTGTAAGCATAAACAGTCGCATCAGCGGACTGTATGTGTTCTCTTAAAAAAGTATCGAAGCCGTCCTTGTAGATACATTTGCCGTCTGCCGCACAGTTAAAGCATCCCAGGCATCCGCCCGTAAAAGGGAACTCACCGATATTGACAATCTCTGTTTCATAAGGAAGTCTTGATTTTAATCTAACGCACATATTCTCCAGGCGTTTGTCCGAAGAATTTGAAAAATCCGCAACTATTACAATCCTCTTTGATTTATCCGAAACTCCTGCTTTAAGTTTCAGCGGCTCTGCGAGGGAATTGCATTTCTTTAATTTGCCGGGTTTTACGGTCTTCGGCAAATCCCTGGAAAAGCCCTCTTTTATATTCCATAATACATTGTCAAAAAATCCGAGTGCCTCTTTCTGACCTTTTTCATGCAAAAGATCTTCCATATCCGCAGACAGTCCGCGGATGATTTTAAAGCCCATGTCATTTAAGTTTTCTTCAATGAAATTATGTGCCGTTATATCATAAAAGTGGAGCGATGTGCTCACCTGTGTGGCATACTTTTCGGAAAAATCGATTCCGCTTTCTTTCATAAGTTCCACAAATCTGTGAAGCTGTGAAGGCACCAAAAAAGTGTACACGGGATAAGAAAAAATAACCAGATCGGCCGCTTTTAAGGGACGCATCCAGAAATCTTTGTCGTTCTCCATTTTTCTTATCTGCTGCCCTACATGGAGTACTTTGTAATTATGGTCGGGAAAATGTTTTTTTATGTATCTGAGTGTACATAAAGTGATACTGTTTTTGCCTGTCGGCGAACCGTTGACAATAAGAATATTCATACCCTCTCCCCCTGTTAAAAGAAAAATAAAAATACCAGGCACCCAAAAGGCGCCCGGTATAAAATCAATAAATATTAAAGTTCTCTGTTTCTTTCAACGCATGCTTCCACAGCATCCATAACAACACCTCTGAAACCGCCTTCTTCAAGAACCTGAACGGCTGCAATGGTTGTACCTGCGGGTGAGCATACCATATCCTTTAATTCTCCGGGATGTTTGCCGGTCTCAAGCATTAAAGCCGCACTTCCCTTTACTGCGGAAGCTGCGAACTCATAAGCCTTGTCTCTTGTAAGGCCTGCTGCCACACCTGCGTCAGCCATGGCTTCGATAAACATAAATACATATGCGGGTGCGGAACCGCTGATGCCTACTACAGCATCCATCTGAGACTCGGTAACTTCTATTGCCTTACCGCAAGCACTTAAAATGCTGATTGCGTTCTTCTTATCTTCTTCGCTTACGTTTTTATTTGCACATACGCCTGTACATCCCTCGCCTATAAGTGCGGGAGTGTTGGGCATACATCTTACTATCTTCATATCGGAACCGATATTCTCTTCAAGCCATGCAACAGTCTTTCCTGCAGCGATTGAAATAACAAGTGTATCCTTATTCCATGCATCCTTAATCTCTGCAAGCATTCCGCCCATAAACTGGGGCTTAACCGCAAGAAGAACCACATCCGAGTTTGCAAGTAATTCTTTGTTGTCGGATGCTATTTTAATTCCGTATTTTTCAACCGCTTTATTTTTCATATTATCGTTTACATCAAAGCCGATAATATTTTCTTTTTCAACTATTCCTTTTGAAACGATTCCTCCTAAAATCGCTCCACCCATATTTCCGAGTCCGATAATTCCGATACGCATTTTTTTATCTCCTTTTATTGTTTTTCTGTTTTATTTTTTAATGCCGCACTCCATGCTGATACCATAATTTTTCTTATGGCATCAAAAGCATCCATTCCGTTTTCAGGCATTGCTTCCGAAGTGATTCTGTAATACTCGTCACCCTGGGAAAATCTTACCACATATTTTTTGCCGTTAATTCCAATTTCATCCTTCCATTTGGTCATCTTATACTTTTTGACAGCCTTCATGCAGTCATTGAAAGTTGATGCCGGAACCAAGCAGGCATAGGCTTTTTCGCTGCCGCCATCCGGTGTTTCATATCTTACCAAAATAAGGTATCCGTTATAATCACATGTATAAAGCACATATTCTTCGGAATCGTTACCCCCGACGGTTGCCACAACCGCCTCGTAATAATCAAATACGATATTGTCTCCTATCGCACTGTTTATAAGATCTTCTTCTGTAATATCAAGTGATTCAACATCAGCTATCGGTTCGTTTTTATTCACTATATTGTTAACCTCAGCATTAGCATTAACATCGTTGTCTTTATTGCTAACAGGCTTTTCGCATCCAAACAGTGGAACCATCATAATCACCCCAAGTATAATTCCAAATACTTTAAAAACAGATTTCATAAAAGCTCCCTTGGTTTCCCTATTAATACATTCATATCTTATCACATTATGAAGAAAAATAAAATTTATATTAATTCCAATGAAACCTTAAAAGAAATCATCCTCTCCGTCTCGCTGCCATCAAACTTGATAACGTATGCCTGCATTTCCTGATCTATGGAAACAATGCTTCCTTCTCCGAGGATCATATGCTTTACCCTGCTGCCCTCGGGGAAAAGATCGCTCTTGTCTTTTATGAGGAGTTTGTCGGAAAGCTCGACATATTCTTTGGTTTCTTTTATGAGGGCGTCATTGGGTTCGTTTATATATTCAAGGTACTGCTTTTCTATGTCAAATAAAAATCTCGAAGGGAAGCGTGGCGAACCGTCGAAATTTCTGCCCATGGCTTCGGTCAAAAAGAGTTTATCTTTGGCACGGGTAATTGCGACAAACGCAAGACGTCTTTCCTCTTCCATCGCAACCTGTGTGCGGATTTTCTTTGAAGGGAAAATTCCTTCGTTTAAGCCGCAGATAAATACATTTTTAAATTCAAGACCCTTGGCCGCATGAATGGTCATAAGCTTGACACGGTCCTTGGTGTCCTCGAGATCCGTATTGGTATAAAGTGCAATGTGCTTTAAATAACTGTCGAGGTTGGTCTCTTCGCCGCAGGTTACCTCGTAGTCATAAACTGACTGCTTGAGCTCCGCGAGATTGTCAAGTCTCTCCTGCGCACCCTCGGTTCGCAAAACTTCCTCGTATCCGCTTAACTCAAGAACTTTGGTTAAAAGTTCGGAAATGCTCTTGGTTTCAAGATTTTCGGAAAGCTTGTCGATTAAGTCCAGAAATTCAACGGCTTTGGTGCCCTTAAATACCGGATTGTCGATATTCGCCTTAAGAGCGTTAAAAAGAGTGGTTCCGCTGTTTTCGCTCGCTTCTTCGAGGAATTTGATACGTCTCTCACCCATATTTCGCTTGGGCGTATTGATAACGCGCTTGAATGCCAGATCGTCCGCCGAAACCAGCATTCTAAGGTAGGAAAGCGCAACCTTTATTTCAACACGGTCGTAAAACTGAACGCCACTGTAAATGACATAAGGAATCTGCTTCGTAAACAGAGCGTTTTCAAGACTTCTTGTCAGAAAATGCGATCTGAAAAGAATCGTCATGTCTTTGTAGTTTTCATTGTTCTTTTCTTTTAACTCAGTTATTTTTTCGGCTATAAAATCAGCCTCATCATCCGCATTCTTCGCAAAGTAAGCGGCCGTATTGTCTCCGTCGCCTCTTACGGATACAAGATTTTTCTCTTCCCTGTATTTGTTCTTTGAGATAAGTGAATTGGCCACATCGATGATACTTTTAACCGAACGGTAATTATCATTCATCATGATGGTCTTCGTGCCTTCAAACTTTTTGTCAAAGTCCAAAAGATAATGAATGTCCGCACCACGCCATGTATAAATCGTCTGGTCGGGATCGCCTACGACGAAAAGATTTTTATGATAATCCGAGAGCACTTCCATTAAGTCATACTGCGGCTTGTCGATATCCTGAAACTCGTCGATCATGATATACATGAGTCTTTTCTGCCATTTTTTGCGGGATTCTTCGCTTACCTTGAATGTGTAAAGCGTAAAGATAACAAGATCGTTGTAATCTAGCCCGAAGCATTTCTTTTCCTGATATAGATAACCATAAAAGATAATATCTTTGGGCGTGATTGCAGAGTCGTACTTTTCTTTTAGGGTCTCAAGTGACATATCGAACATGTCGAGATAATAATCCGGGCGCTCGAAGAGTTTTAACATCTCAATCATATCGCGCGCCTTCGAGAAAGTCATATCGCGAAGCGAAAGATTTCTTTCCTCGTAAATGACCGAAAGCATGGAATCGATGTCGGAGTTGTCCAAAACAAGAAAAGACTTCGGGTAATTAAACACGAAGCTTTCTTCTTTTAAAACGTTTGCACAGAAACCGTGGAAGGTATTGATGTATCCGGTGTCTCTGTCGCCCGTTAACATATGAATACGCTGCCTCATTTCGTTGGCAGCCTTATTTGTAAAAGTCACGCAAAGAATATTGCCGGCCGGAATGCCGACTTCATTTACAAGATATGCAAATCTGTGCGTAAGCGTTCTCGTCTTACCGCTACCCGCACCCGCTATTACACGCACATATCCTTCGGTAGATGTAACCGCTTCTTTCTGAGAAGAATTTAATTTATCAAGTATCTGTTCTGCCATATGATATACCTTTTTAACCCTGATAGATGCATTATATCATAAAGCGAACAAACTTTCGAGTATTTTTTGATAAAAAATAGAAGGCTCTCACCTTCTATTCCTCTTGTATTTTTTTTAGTATTTTTTCTATCCGCTCATTCTTCACATGCCATACATTTGTTAATGGCCAGGGAAGGTCAAGTATATACTGTTTGTCTTCGAGAGATAAAACATCAAGAGTTTTCTCAAACGTTTTTCTGTCACGATATAATCTTTTACCAAAATCAATTTCAACATAATCTTTTAAGTTATTATCTTCCACAATCACCTGCTTAAAAGAGGGTCTGCCGAAACTGTCCTGAACCTTCTCGTAGGTTACGCGCTTCTTTGGAGAATTATCCGAAGGTTCTTCAAGCAAAATTACCCCTGTATCAATGTAATGCTTCCATACCGTCTCGCGGATTCTTTCGACGGGTGTCGGAAAATCCAGCCTTTTATGAATTTCTGTTACGGAATACCCTTTATCCGCCAGCGCACGGATTGCATCTCCTGAGGCAAAATCAAGCGTAAAATCCGCAAGCGCCTTTTTAAAATATTTATCACTCATATTTTTACCATACAGTAATTGATACTTTATCGGAACCTTTTGAAAACTTGACTTCTCCCGAAGAAGTTTTGCATTTATACAGTTCTTCGTCTATGCCTTCATCAGGATTATATTCGATACGAATCATATCGGGCGAAGGATGTTTTTTGACTATGGTAAGACCCCTTATGTCTATGCCGTCATGCTGAAATGTTGCCATATTAAAAGTTCCGCCTGTGATATATAAGGTTCCTGTCAGAACAAGGTGTCCGCCCTTTCCTACGCAGATAGCCTCATAATCCATATTCGGAAGCGTGCATTCTCCGATATCCATTGTTACATCGGTGCAGATATAATAAAAATTATTTGAGGTCTGCCCTGTAAGACTGTGATATTCTCCGTTTGTGAAAATTTCTTCCAGGACCTTTATCTCCTTTTCATTTCTCGCCTCGTAATCATCACGTGGTCCGATTACCTTTAATAATATCTCGTTATCTTTGACCTCATATTCGCAGTAAGGATCAAAAAACGAAGAATTCTTTTCATTTCTTTCAACATTTTGAGGATATTCAAACAACTCGGGAATTATTATACTGCTCTGAGGAGTACCTTTTATTCTCACTATATCTACGATTGAATTCTGAGTATTCCAGTAGGCCTCTTCTTCGGTCTCGCCGGGTCTCGGCCCTGCGGGTTTAAGCTTAGTCGCAGATTCCATATCTACGGTAAGACCTGATAAATCAACGGATTTGGCATTCTCTATGCATAAAGGCTGAAAGTTTTCGATATCAAGAGAGAAATTTCCGCTAATTGTGACATTTTGACCGTTGCAGTCAAGAACAATATCTTTATATGCAGAGGCAGTATTTAAAGACAAAGCAATATCCTTTGAAATCTTTATTGGATATGAACCCTCTCCGATATTGTTTTTGTGTAAAAAATCAATAACGGAATCCAAATCGGACTGGCTTGCACAAATCCATTCCTCCTTATCTTTGTCAAAATTCGGATGTTTTTCTTCAGGCCTTATATTTTCTTCAGGTTTGTTTTCATTATTTTCAGATTGGGTTTTAGGATTGATAAAAGCCATGTCGTCGGGAAAAGAATAATTCACCTTTCCTGTTTTATTTTTCTCTTCCAAAGCAGCGTTGGCCCCGTCTATGGCCCTCTGAAGCATTTCGCTGCCTTCTTCGTCAGATAAATTATTTTCTGTCAGAGCAACCTGCATATCCTCGGTCTCTGTATCTATCGACAGTTCATCAATCGACATACGGAAAATCTCTCTTGTGACTTCAAAGCAGTCGCCCTCCATAAATGCACGCTCTGCGACCTTCATTGCCTCGTTGTTCTTGATCTCATATGCAAGCAAACTGCCTTTTTCGTCCAGATAGATTACAAACTCGGCTTTGATTTTGACGAATATCGAACATCCGTATTCTTCGGGGACTTCTTTTAAGCCAGGCATGGCGGCATAGTTTATTTCACCGTCTCCGTCGAGAGGATGCTCAATCGGTTCTTCAGGCAGGTTGCGCGTGCAGGCAGAAAGCAATAAAACAGCAAACACGTTAATCGCCAATAAAGCACTTATTAAATTCTGTATTTTACTTTTATTTTTCATGTGCTCTCCTGATTCTCAAAAGCCCCCATACTCCCAATTGTTGCAATTGCATAAATAAGTCTTTATTCCTTTATAAAATCCCTACCACTTCGCCTATGTACATATCATGCTCGGCATCGCCCACGTAAAATGCCTTTGACTGTGCATCAAGAATATTGGCGGGATCCAGTTTCTGCTTGAAGAGTTTTCTGCAGACAAGAGTTACTTCAGCCTCTTCGAAAGTTACGGAATTTTCAACTGCTTTGGGTGTCAGTCCCGAGGCATTCATTTTATCCATGTCTCTGCCGGATTTTGAACCGAGAACAGCAAGAGTTTTCTTATATTCTTCGGGATAAAAACTGATCGTAAAATAATCTTCCCTGTCCATAAAATCATGAGTAAGTCTTGAGGTACGAACATACGTAGTAACCACTGGCTTTCCCCAGAGTGTTCCTGCGCCGCCCCAGCTTATGGTCATGGTGTTAAAACTCTCTTTGTTGCCTGCTGTAAGCAGTGCCCATTTCTTGTCAAACTGACTGAAGATATCTGTTGTAAATTCCATTTTCATTTCCTCCCAAATCATAATTCATTTTGTATTTTTTCGATTGTTTCCTCAATCGTACATTTACGTTCTTCAATAATGATATCCGCATATTTCTCATATAAAACACTGCGGTTATCATACATTTCTTCAATGGTTTCGCCCTGCTTTAAAACAACTCCGCGTTCTTTTATGTTGTGAAGTCTTTTAAAAAGTTCATCCTTCTCAACCTTAAGATAAATCACGGTTCCTTTTTCCTTTAAATGCTCCATGGCTTTTTCACCGTATACGGCACTTCCGCCCGTCGCAATCACTGTATTGTTTTCATCTGCAGAGAGAATGGCTTCTTCCTCGCATTTCATAAAACCTTCGACACCTTTTTCTTTTATGATATCTGCTAAAAGAGCATCTTCTCTAAGCTGAATTATAAGATCCGTATCTATGAACTTTTTGCCCAAAACCTTTGCAAGAATAACGCCAACCGTACTCTTGCCCGAAGCAGGCATTCCTATTAAAACAATGTTAGTTTTTTCCATAATGTTTTACCTAAAAAATAAAAACTCTCTAAAAAAATATTATACCAAAAAATAAAGGACCATGCTATGTACATGGTCCTTTTAATTAATCGTTTATTGAAGCCACCGGCTGGCGGTCTGTAATTATCTTTACGCTTCCGCCGTGGTCGTTGAAATAATCCTCTATGTGGGCAATCTCTTCATTGTAATCATCATATTGTGTCGTACTGATATGATCGATGATAAAAGCATCTCCGCCTTCTGCGTGAATCCTGAAATTATCATCGTAAATCATTTCGTAGCCGTACGTTTCGCCGTTAATCTCGCACTGAATTACGGTCTTGTAATAGTTCGTATTCGAAGCCTCATGATATCTTAGAAGAATGATTGCGCCAATGTACAGAAAGCATAAAAGAATAAATCCTACAATAACACACGCTATAATGGTGATTATTCTCTTTCCGGTCTTTCTTTTACGGTTAGCCTGATTTGCAAGCTGCTCGTTTAATATCGCAAGCTGTTTTGCAATCTCTTCCATTCTGGGATCACTTTCTGTCGCGGGTTCTTCCACCTTGCTGCCAAGCAGTGTGCTGACGGGAACCTCAAAAAGTTCCGAGAGTGAATTTAGCATTTCTGCATCGGGTACCGATATTCCTTTTTCCCATTTTGAAACTGTCTGTCTTACAACATTTAACTGCTGAGCCAAAGTTTCCTGAGAATAGCCTTTTTGTTTTCTTAAGATTTTAATGTTTTCTCCAAGCATAAGCTTTTCCTCCTGCGTTTTTTGATGGCTCCATCTTATGGCTAAACACGCCATTGCCACAAGCAACGCATTTTAACATTCGGTTATTTCTTAAGAACATTTGCAAATTCGAGAGCTTTTCCCATGTCTCCGTCGACCTTAAGTTTGCCCATGGTGAACGCAAGAACGGGATCGAGTTTTCCGTCAATGAGTTTGTTGAAATCTGTCAGGCTCATTGTAACCGCGCAGTTTCTGTCATTATATTCGTAAGGCTCAACATTGATTTTGCCGTCTTTTACTTCCACATAAAAAACGCCGCCTTCTTTGCCGGTCAGATTTACCTGAACCGCAAGAAAGCCTCTGTTTGTTGCATCAACGCCTGATGCAATATTTCTTACCTTTTCAACTACTTCTGTGAATTTCATATTTTTCTCCTTTTAAGGTTATATTCTTCTTTGTCTGAAAATCTCATACATCATAAGCGACGCCGCCACCGAGGCGTTTAAGCTTTCCACTTCACCGCACATGGGAATAAAGGCTGTATTGTCGCATTTTTTAACTGTGCTTTCTTTTAGCCCGTTTCCTTCGTTTCCGACGAAAAATGCTACCGGTTTTTTATAATCGTATTTGTCATATGCCTTGGCATTTTTATCAAGTGCCAGCGCATATGTTTCTATCTTTTTGCTCTTAAAAGAATCAAACACCGAATCAATATCCGTATATGCAAATTTCATTCTGAAAATACTGCCCATGGTCGAACGGATAACCTTAGGATTATAAATATCCACGCAGTCCCTAGAAAGTAACAAACCGTTAACACCCGCGCCTTCGGCACTGCGGATAATCGTACCGATGTTGCCCGGATCCTGAATGTTTTCAAGTACCGCTATGATTGGATTTTCTTCGGATAAAATCTCTTCGATTGAAGATTCGCGAATTTTAATTACGGATAAGATTCCCTGCGGGGTAACCGTATCCGCAACTTTTTTAAAGACCGATTCGGATAAAACTTCATATCCGATCCGCTCTAATTTCTTTTTGGTTTCTGTATCAAAAGAATCGTAAGCACCCTCTTTTATATATACTTCAAGTACATCGCCCTTGGGTGCTTCGTTAAACATCTTGATGCCTTCGGCTACAAATTTGCCCTCAGAACGTCTGAACTTAGATTTTTGCATCAAGTTATCTATATATTTTATTCTGCCGTTACTTGCAGAGCTAATCAAAATCGTATCCTCCGGTCTTACATTGAAAGCATCTTGCTTACTCTGTATTCGTATTCGGAAATTTCTTTTTGCATTGCGAGAGCTTCGTCGATATCAAAATCCACGAACTCGCCTTTGCTGTGTGCAACTACTCTGTTGCTCTTGCCTTCGCAGAGAATCTCCGCTGCATATGAGCCCATGATGGATGCATAGAATCTGTCTTTACATGTAGGAGAACCGCCACGCTGCATATATCCTAAAATAGTCGCTCTGGTTTCAATACCGGTTGCGGCTTCGATTCTTCTTGCCATACTGGTTGAATGTCCGATACCTTCGGCATTGATAATGATATGATGTCTTTTACCCTTTTTTCTGTTCTGAATAATATTGTTGATAATGGTCTGTTCGTTATAATCGTATTTTTCGGGAATAAGAATATCCTCGGCTCCGTTTGCGATACCGCACCAAAGTGCTATATATCCTGCGTTTCTTCCCATAACTTCGATGATACTGCATCTCTCATGAGATGATGAAGTATCTCTTACCTTATCAATGGCTTCCATTGCGGTATTGATAGCGGTATCAAAACCGATGGTGTAATCGGTACATGCAATATCAAGGTCAATGGTTCCGGGAATACCGATTGTATTGATGCCGTGCTTTGAAAGCGCAAGTGCTCCTCTGTATGAACCGTCACCGCCGATTACAACCACGCCGTCGATATTGTGTTTTTTACACACTTCCGCACCCTTTGCCTGGCCTTCTTCGGTCACAAATTCGGAACATCTCGCGGTTCCCAAGATTGTACCGCCTTCATCGATGATATCGGATACACTGCTTCTGTTCATATCAACTATTTCTTCAGCAAGAAGTCCCGCATATCCTCTTTTTATTCCTTTAACAGCCACACCTTTGCAGATTGCCGTTCTTACCACGCCTCTTATGGCCGCATTCATTCCCGGTGCGTCGCCGCCGCTTGTAAGAACACCGATAGTTTTAATTTCAGCCATTTTAATTCCTCCTTAGTTATCTGACCACAACCGAACCTACACCCAGTATTTCCTCGAGTCTTTCGATGAGCTTCTCATCGGCATTTACTCCGAGTTCTCTTCTGGTCAGTGTCTTTAATTTATTCTCTTTTATGATGCGAATGTTCACATCATCGATTCCTCTGTGTTCGTTTAGGATATTATTTATCTTTCCCCATAACTCATTATACTTTCCCATATCATCAAACTTCAACCATAATGTTTTGGGAACTTCGGTAAATGAGGTAATTTCTTCCGCAATAAGCTTGGAATTTACGTCTTCTTCGGTGGTAACTCTGCCTGTTACAAACACGGGATTGTCTTCGATTAAATATTCCCTGAGTCTTTCATATGCCTGCGGGAATACCATTATTTCGACTCTTCCGACCAGATCTTCGAGTTCAAATATAGCCATAGTCTCTTTTCTTCTGGTAAGTCTGACATTTAAGTTTGTTACGATACCGCCGATTGTAACTCTCTTTTTATCGGGAAGTCTGCTACCCTGCAGTTCTTCAAGGTATTCAAAATCTGCTGTAGTAGCTGTTACATTCTTTTTCCAAACATCTTTTACATCATCGAGAGGATGTCCCGAAATATATACTCCGAGCACTTCTTTTTCCATACTAAGGATTTCGTTCTTGGAAAATTCCGGTACATTCGGGAGTTTTATTTCCATCGCTTTTCTCTCATCCGTAGGAATGATATCAAAGATGGTCATCTGATTCGAATTTAGTTTCTTGTTCTCGGCTGCAACATCATCCATTATTGTTTCATAAACCTGGATAAACTGCTTTCTGTTGCCGCCGAGTGAGTCAAATGCACCTGCTTTTATGAAGTTTTCAACCGCACGCTTGTTGACTTCTTTGGCACCTATACGGCGTATAAAATCGGAGATACTTTCATATTTTCCGTTTTCTTCTCTCTCTTCTACTATACGGTCGATTACCTGGCTTCCGACATTCTTTATTGCATGAAGTGAATAAATTAGTTTGCCGTCTTTTACGGTGAAATCATTCATACCCTCGTTGATGTCGGGAGGAAGCACTTCAATGCCCATTTCCTTGGCGGAATTGATGTAATAAGCCGTCTTGACGGGGTTATCAAGCGAGCATGTGATAAGCGCTGCCATATATTCAACGGGATAATAATATTTCATATATGCGGTCTGATAGGAAACTACAGCATATACGGCCGAATGTGATTTGTTGAAAGCATATTCGGCGAATTTTTGCATCTCATTGTATATCTGAACAGCCACGTTCTCTGAAATATTACGTTTGATACATCCGTCTATGCCGTGTTCTTCGTCTCCGTAAATGAAAATCTTGCCGTATTTTTCCATGTCGGCTGCTTTCTTCTTGGACATGGCTTTACGGACATTGTCGGAGTCGGTCATAGAAAAACCTGCGAGGTCACGCACTATCTGCATTACCTGTTCCTGATAAATCATACAGCCGTATGTGGGTTCTAATATGGGTTTTAATTCTTCGCAAAGAAATCTAACATCATCGGGATTTTCCTTGCATTTAATGTAGTTGTCTATATACTGCATGGGGCCTGGTCTGTAAAGTGCAATACCCGCCATAACGTTTTCAAGGTTCTTAGGCTTAAGTCTCTTCATAAAGCCTCTCATACCGCCGGATTCAAGCTGGAATATACCATCCGTATCACCGGTTCCAATGTACTCATAAACCTTATCGTCTTCCATGTTGATTTCTTCAAGCTTAACATCAATTCCCCTGGTACGTCTGACATTTTCGCAGGCTTTTTCAAGTACGGTCAGCGTTCTTAAACTTAAGAAGTCCATCTTAAGAAGTCCGAGTGATTCAAGTGTCGGAGCTTCATACTGAGTAACGAGAACATCGTCCGTTCCTTTTGCAAGAGGAACATATGTCTCAACTTCCTTGGGCGCTATAAGAACACCCGCAGGATGAACCGATGAATGTCTCGGGAGGTGTTCGAGTTTTAATGACATGTCTATTACTTTGCGGACATTGTCATCGCTTTCATACATTTTTTTAAGATCGGGGCTGACCTCGAGTGCTACTGAAAGTGTAACTTCTTTTATCTTGCCGTCATTGATTCTTGCAGGGATTGCCTTGGAAATTCTGTCACCGATTTCATAGGGTAGTCCCAATACTCTTGCGACGTCACGAACAACGCCCTTGGCCTTCAGGGTACCGAAAGTAATGATTCTCGATACTTTTTCCGCACCATATTTGTCTATTACGTAATCAATAACTTCATCTCTTCTTTCATCACCGAAATCGATATCGATATCGGGCATTGTTACACGGCCGGGATTAAGAAATCTCTCAAAAATAAGACCGAATTTAATCGGATCGATATTCGTGATTTTAAGACAATATGCAACGATACTTCCTGCCCCCGATCCTCTTCCGGGACCGACCATAATGTTGTGTTCTTTTGCATATGCAATGAAATCCATGACTATTAAGAAATAGTCCACAAATCCCATGTTTTCAATAACCGAAAGCTCGTAGTCCAGCCTTGCCTTTGCCGTGCCGTCATCATTCGGATATCTCTTCTTTAAGCCTTCCTCGCAGATATGTCTTAAATAACTCTCCGAAGTAAAGCCCTCGGGTACTTCGAAATGAGGAAGCTTGGGAGTCTTGTCTTCAAGATTTACATGACATCTTTCGGCTATAAGCTGAGTATTATCAATAGCTTCCTGGGCATAAGGGAAAAGCTCTCGCATTTCCTCTTCGCTTCTTACATAAAACTGACCGTATGCATACTTCATTCTGTCGGTATCTGTTACAATTTTACCCGTCTGAAGACATAATAAAAGATCGTGTGCATCGGCATCCGAAGCATACGTATAATGAACGTCGTTTGTTGCAACGAGCGGTATGTTAAGTTCCTTTGAAAGCTTGTAAATTTCGGGATTAATCTGTCGCTGTTCTGCGATTCCGTGATCCTGAATCTCTAAGAAATAATTGCCCTCTCCGAATATATCGAGATATTCTAAAGCAACCTTTTTAGCCTCGTCGTAAAGACCGAGGAGCATATTGACCGCAATCTCTCCCTGAAGGCATGCGGATAAACAAATGAGGCCCTTGTGATACTTTCTTAAAACCTCTTTGTCTACTCTGGGCTTGTAATAATATCCGTCCTTAAAACCTATGGAAACAAGGCGCATCAGATTATGATACCCCTCATCGTTTTCGGCTAAAAGAACAAGGTGGAAATACTTGTTTTCACCGGCTTCTTTATTAAATCTGGAACCCGGAGCAACATACACTTCACAGCCGATAATAGGAACAATGCCCTCTTTTTTGGCCTGATTGTAAAAATCAATACAGCCGTACATGGTACCGTGATCGGTGATGGCCGCATGTGTCATGCCGAGTTCTTTGACACGCTTTAAATATTCACTTACTTTGTTGCTGCCATCCAAAAGAGAGTATTCCGTATGGACGTGCAGATGTGTAAAAGCCATTTTTTACCCCATTAAGATTTTTATTCAAAACTAATATAATATTTTATCACAATAGCCTTGAGTATAAAAGAAATATTACTCACTTATTATTTATAAAAAAAGCCATGGGTTATTACCCACGGCTTTCTTTAATTATAATCTGATATCTACCAAATCGTCATCTTTATGAAACTTTACATATAAGATTGCACCCACAATGATCATAAGCATTATCGAAGCAAATAGAATGTAAGGTAATTTGCTCTCGCCTGTTTTTTGCGATTTGACAGTCGAATTATTTCCTCCTGTTCCCTTCGTATCGATTGAAGTGACCGTTGTCGTTGGTGTATCTGCATTATTGCTTAAATTCGTTGACCCAACAGAACCGGTACCGCCGCTTGTATTATTGCTTGCAATGCTTGTATTGTTTGAAGTGTTTGTATTGTTTGAAGTGTTAGTATTGCTTGCATTTGTGTTGCCAGCGTTGGTGTTGCTTGCATTTGTGTTGCTTGGATTAGTGTTACTTGCGTTTGTATTGCTTGGATTTGTGTTGCTAGTGTTTGATGTATTAATCTTTACAATATGCTCACTCTTTGTTCCAACACTTACACTAATGGTCTTTTCTTCTCCGACGGTTACTTTATATCCTTCGGGAACATCAGTTACTTTAATTGAATATGTTCCTATAGGTGATACATATACATCTTTTCCCTTTGCATCTTTTACGGTTTTCATATATTCTTTTACTTCACCGTCTGCATCGGTTACAAATGTTTTTTTGGTTCCGTCAGGTTCTGTTACCTGTACGATCGCACCCTTTACGGCTTCGCCTGTTTCTTCGTCCACTACTTTTATAAGTAATGCTCCGCCTTCAACCAGAGTAACTTTAGCGATATGTACAGTTTCGTTTCCTTGTGTTACCGAAACCTTATCGGTTTTTCCTGTCGTAACATTATATCCGTCAGGGACTTCGGTTACCGTTATTTCATAAGTACCTACTGGAGTTTTATATTCACCGGAAGCTGTTTTGGAATACTCTTTAACCTCTCCGTTTTTGTCCGTAGTATAGTACTTGGTACTTCCATCCGGTTGCTTAACGGATACTTTGGCACCCTCTACCGGATTTCCGGTAACTTCATCCTCAACCTTTATTGTTAAACTTCCGGTTATTTCAACATAAAAGATATATGTTGTAGTATTTCCGCTTGTTACCTCTTGAGTTTTTGTTGCTTCTCCCGATACTTTGTAGTTTTCAGGAGCTTTAATTGTTACAGTATAATCTCCGGCTTCAAGATTGCTCTT
>JAEEGI010011974.1_pt1 | contig 18619 bp, 12 predicted proteins | sample 8958751 | NCBI WGS metagenome assembly JAEEGI01 (sample SAMN16246545, study PRJNA631951) | gut metagenome | biome: gut microbiome; feature: rumen; material: KS-attached | host: Bos | place: Iran: Karaj | collected 2018-10 | reverse complement strand
ATAGTCCGTCACCATTGGCAAAACTGCACAGGGAAGACACCACGATATGATTATGGCGCACGCTCTTCACCACCCCGACCCGTTTACCCATACTCTTAGGCGTGAGGATACAAGCCATCTCTGCTGTGCGTCCGTGCATGAAATAATCCATATAACCGCGCTGGAATGTGCGCTCTATATCGGGTGTAAAAGAGAAGGTCTCTTTGCCCCACGAACTTCTTCTGTATTCACTCCTCCTGCGGAACAGCGCATCCAGATGCTGACGATACCACGCCGTGACATTCTTCACGTAGGCAACATCCTTGAGACGTCCCTCTATCTTGAGCGATGTAACACCGGCATCGAGCAGAGCCTCAAGGTCATCGGTGCGATTCATATCCTTCATCGACAGGAGATGTCCACTGGCAAGAGGTTTTCCTTCGCCATCTTCCAACGTATAAGGCATGCGGCAAAACTGAGCGCACTCCCCTCTGTTAGCAGAGCGTCCGTAACACACCTCCGATGCATAGCAGCAACCGCTGTAGCATACACACACGGCACCATGAACAAACACCTCCAAAGGCATCTCCGGAACAGCCTCGTGAATACTGCGTATCTCGTCTATGGTGAGTTCCCTGGCAAGCACCGTCTGGAGGAATCCTTTCTCAAAAAGATTTCTTACCTTGGATGCATCGCGGTTGTCCATCTGCGTAGAGGCATGAAGTGGCAAATCGGAGAGCATCTCCGCCAAACGCTCGTCCTGTATGATGAAGGCATCTACTCCTGCGGTATATAAATCGTGAGCCAAACGAACAGCCTCATCATATTCTTCATCGTAGAGCAGCGTGTTGAGCGTAACATATACTTTCACCCCGAATGGACGAGCTGCTGCCACCACAGCGGCAATGTCTTCCACCGAATTGCCCGCAGCGGCACGTGCGCCATAGCGCTCTGCACCTATGTACACGGCATCTGCGCCGTGACTGATTGCAGCCAAGGCCGTCTCCAGATTCTTTGCCGGAGCAAGCAGTTCAATGTATCTCGTTGATGTCAAACGGAGTCTCCTGATATACGTAATAGTTGAGCCAGTTGGTGAAAAGCAGATTAGCATGCGCACGCCACGTCACACGCACTCCCTTGTCCGGATCGTCGTCTATGTAGTAGTTGTAAGGAACGTGAATATCCAGCCCTTTCGCCAAATCGCGACGGTATTCTGTATCGAGCGTGAGCGGTGAATACTCACTGTGTCCTGTAATGTATATCTCACGTCCTCCGCGTCCCATTACCATCGAGACACCGCTAACGGGACTTTCTGCAATGATACTCAAACCTGGCACGCACTCAATGTCCTCACGCCGTATCTCGGAGTGACGGCTGTGAGGCATATGGAACTTATCGTCGAAACCACGGAAGAGAGGCAAAGAGGCATCCGCAAGATTCTGCGGGAATATGCCGAACATCTTTTCTGGAAGAGGATATTTGGGAATACCGTATCGGTGATAAAGTCCTGCCTGCGCAGCCCAACAGATATAGAGCGTGGAAGTGACGTGAGTATAACACCAGTCGAAGATTTCCTTCATCTCATCCCAATATCTCACCTCCTCAAAGTCGAGATGCTCCACAGGGGCTCCGGTGATAATCATTCCATCGAACTTCTCCCCCTTCATCTCCTCAAAGTCACGGTAGAATGCCCGCATGTGCTCCACGGGTGTATTCTTAGAAGTGTGAGCCTTTACCTTCATCAGATGCAGTTCGAGCTGCAAGGGAGAATTGGAGAGCAGACGAATAAGGTCTGTCTCCGTGGTTATCTTAAGAGGCATCAGATTAAGAATGCATATCCTCAGGGGACGAATATCCTGAGTTGATGCACGCAGTTCGTCCAAGACAAAGATATTCTCTTTTTTGAGAAACTCTATTGCCGGCAGTTTATTCGGTAATCTAAGTGGCATCTTATTATTTCTATTTCTTTTTTACTATCATTATACGTTCAATTCAAGCCAAGTCTCCTCGGCTTTCTCCAATTGCGCCTTCAATGCAGCATGTTTCTCATAGAGAGAAGGATCTGCACTACCTTCCGGTGTGGACATCCGAGCCTCAAGTATCTTGACCGCTTGCTCCAGTTGCGTCACTGCATCTTCAGCCTCTTTGATGGCCTTCTGTTTCTTACGCTGCTCACGAGCCTGCGCTTTCTGCTCTTCGTACGAAAGAGCTTTGTCGGTCTTTCCTCCTGTGTCGGATTCTACTATAGCTTTCGATTCCGTCGGACTCTGGGAAAGCGATGTGGTTACAGGCTCAGATTCATGCATCCTTATCCAGTCATAAATGCCGCCGAGATATTCTCTCACCTTGCCTCCACCGAATTCATAAACACGCTCCACAAGTCCATCGAGAAAATCTCTATCGTGGCTCACCACAATCACAGTTCCGTTGAAACTTTTAATGGCCTCTTTCAACACATCCTTACTTTTAAGATCGAGATGATTTGTAGGCTCATCGAGGATAAGACAATTGACCGGTTCAAGAAGCAGTTTAATCATTGCCAGACGAGTACGTTCTCCTCCAGAAAGCACCTTAACCTTCTTGTCGGAAGCCTCGCCACCAAACATAAACGCACCGAGTATGTCGCGTATCTTAAGACGAATATCGCCGCGAGCCACGTGGTCGATAGTCTCAAACACAGTAAGTTCTCCGTCGAGCAACTGTGCTTGATTCTGTGCGAAATATCCTATCTCCACATTATGTCCAATCTTGAGTGTACCCTCAAACGGGATCTCACCCAGAATGCACTTCACAAGGGTGGATTTTCCCTCACCGTTACGCCCCACGAATGCCACCTTCTCACCTCGTTTTATCGTAAGATTCACATGGGAGAATATGGTGCGGTCGTAGTCTTTCTTTACCTCATCACAGATTATGGGATAGTCGCCACTGCGCTGGGAGCATGTAAATTTCAAATGCAGAGCCGAATTATCCACTTCGTCCACCTCAATGGGCACAATCTTTTCCAATTGACGCACTTTCTGCTGCACCTGCACTGCCTTAGTGGCCTGATAGCGGAAACGCTCGATAAACACCTTTGCGTCTTCTATCTCTCGTTGCTGATTCTCGTAAGCTCTTAACTGTTGCTCACGACGCTCTGCACGCAGCACCAGATATTCGTCATACTTCACCTTGTAGTCATATATCTGGCCACAGGTGATTTCTATCGTACGAGTCGTAACGTTGTTGATAAATGCCCTGTCGTGAGACACAAGCATCACAGCGCCGTCATAAGTGGAAAGAAACTTCTCAAACCATTGTATTGATTCGATATCAAGGTGGTTTGTGGGCTCGTCGAGAAGAAGCACATCAGGATGCTGAAGAAGTATTTTTGCCAATTCGATACGCATGCGCCATCCGCCGGAAAACTCATTCGTAAGCCTGTTCAGGTCGCGCTGTTCGAAACCGAGTCCCTTGAGTGTTTTTTCAAGTTCGCCACGATAGTTCTCACCTCCCATCATCTGGAAGCGCTCGCTCTCATGAGTAAAGCGTTCGCACAGCGCCATATAGTCTTCCGTATCGTAATCGGTGCGCTGAGCCAATTCCTCCTGCATACGTTCCACATCCCTCTGCACCTTTTGTATGTGTGCGAAAGCTGTCTCTGCCTCTTCCATCACTGTGCGACCGTCGTGCAGCACCATTACCTGAGGCAGATAACCCACTGTGGTATCACGCGGTATGGCAATATTGCCGGACGTGGGACGTTCCTGACCTGCTATCATTTTCAGCATGGTACTCTTCCCCGCTCCGTTCTTTCCCACAAGAGCAATGCGATCGCGATCATTGATGACATACGACACGTCAGAGAAAAGCGCCCTAGCGCTGAATTCAATTGTAAGATGGTCAATACTTATCATACTCGCGCAAAGATACGACATTTCCACGATATTGTCCACAACACAAGCAAAATAATATTCTTTATCCTAAATATGTTACCCTCTTTTCCGAGAAAATCAGTATCTTTGCAGTACATTTACGATGAAGACAGACGATTTTTTCAGGGCATCGGGACGCATTCCCTCGTGGGCTGCAGCCGTCAGCATCTACGCCACAATAATATCCTCTGTGACGTATCTCTCCATTCCTGCAAAAGCATTTGCGAGCAACTGGACATATTATCCCATGCTCTTCACCATACCGCTCGTGATACCACTTGTAGTGCATCGTTACCTACCCTATTTTCATCAAAGCGGTTGCGCATCCGCCTACGAACTTCTCGAACGCCGCTTCTCACCACTTGTACGAATGACCGCCTCCGCACTGTTCTGTCTGTATATGGTGGTACGCATCGCTCTTGTACTCTACCTCCCCGCGTTAGCTTTGAGTCGTGTGGGAGGATGGGATTTACATTCTAGCATTATCATCGTAGCTATTATAACCATTATATACAGCACTATCGGCGGATTGCGAGCTGTAGTATGGGGCGATGTCATTCAGGGCGGAATCATCATTGTCGGAGCCTTATTTTCTGTCATATATCTTATAACGAGCACACAAGGAGGTTTCTCAGGGTTCGTTAATATGTCGCTGGCCGCGGATAAACTGCGTCTTGTGGATTGGGATATGACAGCCACAAAAGCCACGTGGTGGGTGATTCTCATCGGAGGACTTGCGTCCAACCTTATATCTTATACCAGCGACCAAACCGTCATACAGCGCTATATCTCCACTCGCAACGTCAAAACCAGCAGTCACAGTTTATGGATAAATGCGTGGCTGTATATCATTTCCTCCATTCTGTTCTATGCGATAGGTACAGGTCTCTATACTTTCTATTCAACTCGCCATCTGCCGCTGCTGGAAATCGATGCTGTGTTTCCTTATTTTATTGTACATCAGCTCCCAACAGGCATCAGTGTGCTTCTGATGCTGGCTCTTGCAGCAGCTACGATGAGTACGGTCTCTTCGTGTATCAACTCTCTGGCAACGGCATTCAACGTGGATTTCGTCAAGCGCCTACGACCTGACATATCCGACAGCAAACTACTCTTTTCCGCCCGCATCACAAGCATCACAGGAGGACTGTTCGGCCTCACTGTGGCACTTATGATGAGTACGTGGCACATCACTTCCCTACTCGACTATTTCAACACTACACTCGGGCTTCTCACCTCGGGGCTTGGCAGTCTCTTCTTCATGGCCGTCTTCATGCCACGAATAAATGCACGAGAGGCTATGACAGGGTTTATTGCCGGAGAGAGTGTCGTATTTCTCGTATGGATCTTCACGCCCCTCAGTTTTTTCTTATACGGAGCAATCGGACTCGGTGTCAGTATTTTCATAGCACATATTTTAAACCTTATACATTCTCGTCTGTCTAATAGGCAGAATTCAATCAAACAAGCACAATTATGAAACATCTATTTATCTTACTTGCAGCACTAACTTTGAGTCTCTCTATTAATGCCCAGAATCGTCCCCGCAGAGAATTTTCTCCTGAGGAAGTAGCAACGAGACAGGCGATGGAACTGCGCGAAAAGATAGAAAACATCACCGATCAGCAATACGAACAGATTTATGCCATCTATCTTTGGCGTGCACAAGAGAGCAAGGCTGAACGCGATTCTATAATGGCAAATGCTCCACAGGGAGAGCGCCCCAGAATGGACAGGGAGAAGATGATGCAGCGAGAGAATGTTGTCACTGATGCCCTGAAACTCATTCTTGATGAAAAGCAGTATGCCGCATACGAGAAAATGCAGCAAGAACGACGCCAGCGTGCAAGACGTCCCAGAATACCACGTGTACAGGAAAGTCCGCAAGGAGGATTTACAGAATAAACATACCCATAAAACACACATTCTGATTAATCAGAAAAAAGAAATGCCCTTGCGAGATACAAGGGCATTTTTCCTGGGGTGTCTAGTGGGACTCGAACCCACGACATTCAGAACCACAATCTGACGCTCTAACCAACTGAACTATAGACACCATGTTGGTGGTTCTTTCAAAAAACCGCCGCAAAGGTATGGCTTTTTCTTGATACCACCAAATAAATCGTCACTTTTTTATGAATAAATCTGCTTTTTGCCCGCAGCAAGTGTATTGAGCATGAGCATGCAGATTGTCATCGGACCTACTCCACCGGGCACCGGTGTGATATAAGAGCACTTGGGAGCAACAGCATCAAAGTCGACATCACCTTGCAGACGGAAGCCGCTCTTCCTGGTAGCGTCGGGCACGCGGGTGGTGCCTACATCTATAACTACAGCACCTTCCTTCACCATGTCGGCAGTGACAAAAGCAGGACGACCTATTGCTGCTATTACGATATCTGCTTGAGCACATTCCTCTTTGAGATTGGCAGAATGAGAATGCAATACTGTCACAGTGGAGTCACCGTACTGCTTCTGCATCATAAGCTGAGCCATAGGTTTGCCTACGATGTTGGAGCGTCCGAGTACTGCTACCTTCTTGCCGCTCGTCGGGATATTGTAGCGCTGCAACAGCGTGAGAATTCCCAACGGTGTGGCAGAAATGAAACACGGCAGTCCTATCGCCATACGACCCACGTTGACAGGATGGAATCCATCCACATCCTTACGATAGTCAATAGCCTCAGTCACCTTCTGCTCGGAAATGTGACGAGGAAGAGGTAACTGCACGATAAAACCGTCAATGTCTTCATCTTCATTCAGTTGGCGCACAACATCGAGAAGAGCCTCCTCTGTGATATCGTCCTCATAGCGCAAGAGTGTGCTGCGGAAACCGCATGCCTCGCACGCCAACACCTTATTCTTTACATAGGTCTCGCTTCCGCCATCGTGGCCCACAAGTACTGCTGCCAGATGGGGGCGCTTGCCTCCTTTACTCACTATATCCTCCACTTCCGCCTTGATTTCCGCTTTTATCGCAGCGGCAGTGGCTTTTCCGTCAATCAGATTCATTTATATCTTTACTCTAAACTCTAAACAAATAACTTTAAACTAAAATCCAGGACGACCCTTCATCGCGCGTGCCATCTGTGCCATCGCAGCAGGATTAGTGGCCATCTTCATCACCTTACGGGTCTGGTCGAACTGCTTGATAAGCCTGTTCACCTCCTCCAGTTTTGTGCCGGAACCCTTGGCAATACGCATCTTACGAGAAGTGTTGAGGCATTCGGGATGCTGCCTCTCTTTCGGTGTCATCGACTGAATGATTGCCTCTATACTCTTGAAAGCATTGTCATCGATATCGACATCCTTGAGGGCTTTGCCCACACCCGGAATCATGGAAGCGAGATCCTTGATATTACCCATCTTCTTGATGGTCTGTATCTGCTTGTAGAAGTCGTCGAAGTCGAACTTATTCTTCTTGATGCGCTCCTCCAGACGACGTGCTTCTTTCTCATCGAACTGCTCCTGAGCCCTCTCTACGAGCGACACCACATCGCCCATGCCCAGAATGCGGTCGGCCATACGGTTGGGATAGAAGACATCGATGGCCTCCATCTTCTCGCCCGTACCGATAAACTTGATGGGTTTGTCCACCACAGTACGGATAGAGAGAGCCGCACCGCCGCGTGTATCGCCGTCGAGCTTCGTGAGAATCACGCCCGTGTAGTTGAGACGCTCGTTGAATTCCTTTGCCGTGTTGACAGCATCCTGACCCGTCATCGCATCCACCACAAAGAGTATCTCGTGGGGCTGAACGGCATCACGGATATCCTGTATCTGCTGCATGAGTTCCTCATCAACAGCCAGACGACCGGCAGTATCGATGATGACAACATCGTAAGCCTTTGCCTTTGCTTCCTGAATGGCGTTAAGAGCTACGGCAACGGGATCTGTTGCGCCCTCCTCCATATACACAGGAATATCGATTTGCTCACCCAACACTCTCAACTGCTCCATTGCCGCAGGACGGAATGTGTCACAGGCTGCAAGCAGGGGTCGCTTGCTGCGCTTGTCGCGAAGCATCTTTGCCAGTTTGCCGGAGAACGTCGTTTTACCGGAACCGTTGAGACCTGCCATCAGAATGACAGAGGGCTGCCCCACACGTCCAGGGAGGATGAGATCCGACTGCTCGCCGCCCATCAGGAGGGCCAGTTCGTCGTGCACAATCTTCACGAGCAACTGATGAGGCTTGACGGCTGTGAGCACATTCTGTCCCAGAGCTTTCTGCTTCACCTGGTCGGTGAAGGTCTTCGCCACTTTGTAGTTGACATCGGCATCGAGGAGGGCACGACGCACATCCTTCAATGTCTCCGCGACATTGATTTCAGTGATTTTTCCTTCACCTTTTAATATCTTCCATGAGCGCTCAAGACGCTCGCTAAGATTTTCAAACATTATTCTTTTACCTTATTTTCTAAACAAACTACTATTTCTTACTACTATTTCAGGAACTTCGTACCGCATTCCTCACCGTCTGCCGTAGCACGGGCCACATAAAGACCTGCGCCGAGTCCGCCGACATTAACCACAGCACTGCCGCCGCTCACGCGCACATCGCTGCGACTCAGGAGGGCACCGCTCATGTTGTAGATGCTCACAGTAACTTCATCGGCATTCTCGCTGCTGACATAGAGCTTTCCTCCGTAGTAGCGGATACTCAAACCACCGTCACGAGAAGCCATCGAAGCTCTCGGAGAAGATATGCCGGTGGGCTCGGGATGGTATTCCTGTGCATACGACGTCAGCACATTCTGCTTATCGATAGTGGGCAGCGTCATGAGATAGCAGTCCAGCGATGCATCCGGGAAGCGTCCCACCGTCTGGTCGCCGTTCATCACGCAGTAAGAGAGAGAATCCACCCACTCGTACTTGCCCGTCGCGGTGTTGTACTTACCGATAGCCACGTAGCGCTCCTCATCCTCTGCATTGGAGAGCTTGAAGTTGGAGTGGAGCTGCGTATTCTCTGCCGTCACTTTCTTGTAGCGGTCGCCGCACCATATAATCTTGTATCCGTGAGCAGGAATGATTGTCGAAGCCTTCGAGAGCACCGTAGGATCGCTCTTCGTGGCGGCCGTGACAGCCCACTTGGCAGGATTATCGCGACGGTCGGTCAGATAGAGTCCTTTGAGGTCGATATCCTCATCGGTGGTGTTGTATAGCTCAATCCAGTCGTCCTTCTTGTAGAAGTCGTTGATATAAACGCTGTTTCCTGCACTTATCTCGTTGATGACGATAGGTGTTGTGGCAACACCCTCCTGTCTCCTCTCCTCGTCGCTCATGGGTTCCCAAACAGCTGTGAGAGAATAGCTGCCGCCGGCCTCAAGTTCATACTCGGGATCCGTGCTGACATACGTGCCGCCGCCACCGCCGCCGCTGCCGTAATTCACAGTGAGCGATGCATCGAAATAGATATCACTGGACGTTGCACTCTGATTATGCACTTCGATGGCTATCACATTCTCACCCTTCTTGAAATAAGAACGGGGTATCTCCAGATAGTCTGTATCGTAGGGGTCGGAACCGTAGGCATCTGCATAGTCGTTGTAACCGGCACCGCTGGGAAGACGCTTAGTGGCAACTTCCTGACCGTTCACATGGATGATGTATCCGTCGTCGAAATTAATTGTCAAAACGAAGACATCGTCCGAAACGGGAGTTGCATCCAGATTGAATGTCTTGCGGAAGTAGTATGTGGGACGCTTGTTGCCGGCAGGACCTCCGTCGATGGTTGTCACTATGACGGCACCGTCCTCACGGGTGTGGAAACCGAAGAGTCCGTCGCCCGTACTCCAGCTGACCTGATTGCCGGTAGTCTTCCAGTCGGTAGATGTCAGATCGCCCTGATCGTAGTACTGCCACGTGGAGTTCATCGGGAATAACGTCTGCGAGGAGGGACTTCCGCCTTCTCTCCACCCCACAAACTTATAACCGCCGGGAGCCATAGCTTTCAGCGTGATGGGATAATAGAGACGACCGGAGAACTTACCCGTGGGCACAGGCATATCGTTCACATTGAGCTGGGCGTAATCTATATTGCTCCGTACGGATGCCGTGAGAGGATTCTTAGCAGACATATAGTTTGCCATATAGTTGACCTGATTCGTCTGCAGGGAACTCGTAATGGCATTCGTCAGGATTGCCGCATGACTGTTGACATATCCCTGACTGTTTTCCCAACTCATGTAGTAGTACATCTTCTGGCGTATCTCCTCCACAATCTCGGCACAGCGCTCAGGTTCGAACACACTGCCGGCGATGACACAGAAGGCATCGATGAACTTCTTCTTGAACTCGTCGTTCTGCAGCATGTTGATGAAAATTGTCACCAACTCGACCTCCTCAGTGATATTGTAAGAGGAACCGTCCTCGCGATATATAGGATAGAACGTATAGTAACGCTGGTTGGCAAAGTCGGTGAAGGGATTGAATGTGCGGTCGTAGCAGTTGTCCAGATCGAAGACGACGAAATGGAACTTACCTCCGTCGCTCATATCGCGGAAGCCCTTCAGATTGTTGTGAGGCCAGTCCCAGTTGTCCATATAGAACTGCGCTGCGAAGTAGTTGGTGAACTCATCAATGTCCACGAGCTCCTTGATGCGCTTCCAGCTGTTTTCGTCGTATGCCGTCTTAGCCTCCTCGTACCATTCCTCAAACGCCAGGCGGTCGCCGGTTGTCTGCACATATCCGGAATCCACACTCATTTCAAAGGCATCCTGCAAGTCGGTGTCGAGACCGTAGTTGGAGTAGCCGTACTGTCTGTTGGTCACCTCGCGTATGTTCATCGTACCCTTGAACTCGCCGTTGAGGAAGACGTGAGCCGCGCTCGACTCCTGGGCATCTATATAGAGACCTGAGCGCATGAGTATCTGCTCCAGCATATTGTCCTTGCAGCGACTCTTGTTGTAGAAGTCGTTACCGCCGTTGCGCAGCATTATCTGCTTGTACTTATTGTAGGGCTTAGCATCGAACCACGTCTGCGACAGCTCGTTGATGCCGTATATCTTGGTGGCCTTCAGTTTGAACGAGAGCAGATTACTGTTTGCCATACCCGCCATTCGGCTCCAGCCTCCGGAGATGGACATATCCACTTCCTGTGAGAAGTTGATATCCTTGTTCTCGTCGATATACTCGAAGTTGACGGGGCGGTCCCAATCCATATTCCAGTTGGCCTTGCCCATACCGGTCACACCGTTACCGCTGCGTCCGTTGGTGCCGCGGGTATAGATACCGATGGTGTTGTCGTAAAGATTGTCGGGATCCGTATTAACGATAACGCAGGGCAAATCATAATCCCTGTCCTTGAAAATCCAGCTGCGTGTCACCACTTCGGAGGGAATCATACCGTCCTTGAACACGCGGAAACGATAGATTGCCGTTCCGTCCACATTTGCCGACATACCGCCGCCTGTGCTCTTTGTACCGTTAGTCAGCGTGGGAGTGCTGCCGTCGGTGGTATAGACAAGAGTGGCATCTGTCGGGTATGACACCGTGAATGTGAAGGGCGAAGTGAACAGAGAGGATGCGTAATCCACGGTCGGCGATGCAATCTGGCTGGTGACAAATGTGCTTGTCGTATTTGTTGCCTCCGGAGTGGGCTGTGCCGTGATGGCAAAAGAGCCCGTACCGTCGGTCTGACGGGCGTAAGACGTGCGTCCTACCAATGCAGGATAGCTCTGCTGCGTAATCAGTTCGCCGGTCTTGCTCTTGATGGCTACCGTACCGCCCTCGGCATCCAGCTTCCAGTTCACCTGCTTGTATGCAAGTTTGCCATACTGGCCGTCATAGTGGTCGAACCACACGTTCTTATAACCTTTTGCCGGAATCGCGCCGAAATCGTTGGCCAGCTGCCCCTCGTAGCCTCTGACGGGATCGCAGATATACACACGACCCAAGTCCACAGCCGTATTCGTGGGATTGTAGAGCTCTATCCATCCGCCGTAGTTGAACGACGGGTCAACAAACATATCGATATTGCGCGTCTGTATCTCGTTGATGATAAGATTGTCGGCCGTAGGAGGATTCGAGAACACCGTCAGTTGACATACCGACTTTTTCCCGCTGCCGTCCGTGCTCGCAGCCGTAATGGTACAGCTGCCGGATTCCACAGCCCTCACCATGCCGTTTTCATCCACCGTGGCCACCCCGGAATTACTGCTCGACCACGCAATATCCTTAATAGTGGCATTTGACGGAGACACCGTTGCCACCAATTGGAAATCCGAACCTTTGACCAACTCCAAACTCGACTTATTAAGCGTCACACCCGTGACATTAGTCTGCCATACGGTCACCGTGACGGACTTGGACACTCCGCTGCCGTCCTGTGCAGAGCACTTCACGCTCACAGTGCCGGTACCCACGCCGTAGAAATAGCCGGAATTGTTCTTATCCACAGCCAAGATATTCTCGTTGCTGCTCGTCCAGCCCACATTCTTTATCGTTGCATTTGCGGGAAGAACAGTCGGAGTCATCACGAGCCATTTCGTGCGCTCGACGGTGTATCTCGTCTTGTCGAGGGTGATGGATGTGACAGGCGTTATCTCGCCGTAGTACTCCAGCTTCCAGTTGCTCCAGATGGTCCAGCACTGGGAAATCACGCCGCCCCAACCGTCATCGTTGCAGCCCAAACCGATATAGGCCGTACCATCAGTTACATCAAACTCCATCTGATTGAGATACATATTCTGGGCGAATCTGGCGCTGGCGCCCTCCATGGTGTTGGGGTAATAACGTATGCCTCCCAGGTTGTAAAACAGCATATTATCGCCGCTGTAAGCCGTTGAGGTATATTCGCTGTACACACTCTTCAGCCACTTCTGCTCGTCACCGACAAACATATAGGCATCCACCTGCGCCGTCGCTTCGCTGTAGTTACGGGCAGCATTGCTGTCAAAGCCTCCAGGACGGTAGTAGCCGTTGAGCGACACGCGGTAGTGCCCGTTGGGAAGGCCGTCGATGTGCTGCCCCAGACGGAAGAATGCATTCCACATCTCGGACGCATTGTAGTTCACGTTGTAGCTGCCCCTGAAGTACTCTATCTCCCATCCGTCCTTGCTGTTGGTAGCATAGCGGGGATTCACTATGTAGGCATCCGTAACATCTATCCACCACTCCGCAGCGCTCACGCGTGCGCAAAAGAAAATACAAAAAAAGACAGCCGCCACGGTTGTCAACATCCAAGTGTGTTTCATATTATTAGTGCACTATTCGTTTCATATTCGCGCTTATTCTGCGCATTTCCGCTCTTCTGCGTATGTTCGCGCTCGCTTTGCAATCGCAGACATCCACTTGCTTCGGCAGATAATGAGCGAGCTCCTTCTCTGCTCTCAGCTTCGTGAATGTTGCGGGGGTCCGACTCGAACGGGCGACCTCCAGGTTATGAGCCTGGCGAGCTACCAACTGCTCCACCCCGCGGTCTCAAAAGCGGGTGCAAAGGTAAGACATTATTTTGGATTACACAAATTTTCGAGCAACTTTTTTCCATAAAATCGCAAAACAAGTGCATTTTAGGCAGTTATTCGCCAATTTTCCATAAGCCAGACAAGCCGTTCCCGATTTTTCCCGGCAAAAACAACTCTTTACAAAACATGAGAACATTCTTTACCTTTTATCATTATAAATAATTTTAACTGTGCTTCTTTTTTTACGAGCACATCCCCATCATTCACACGCACCTCCCCCCCCACTCTTTCGCGCCCGTCTGCACCAAATTAGATTGCATGCAAATTACGAGCAAACCGCGAGCAGGCTGCAAGAAAACTCGTATCTGCTCGCACACTCCTCGAAGACTCCTCGCAGTCTCCTCGCAGACTGAGAGGGAGAAAAGAAGAGTTTCCCGGATTGCTGAGGCTTTCTTATTAATGAGTAACGGGCAGGATACAGCAAATGAGAAACGGCACGGAAAAGCCGTTCCATGCCATCGACATAAACGTAAATTATTTTTACAAAAAAAAGAGAGTTTGGCAGGAATCCCGCCAAAGAGATACGGAGGCTATCCCTTCTCACGAAACTCACGAGGAGTGAGACCCGTTTCGCGCTTGAAAAACTTAGTGAAAGTGGCGTGATCGGAAAAATTCAGATTGTCGGCTATCTCGGAGGTCATCATTCTTGTAGTCTTCAGGAGCACCTTGGCGTGAAGAATGAGAGCCCTGTTGATCCACTCTGTAGCGCTGCTACCGCTGACTTTACTGACAATTGTAGAAAGATAGTTGGCAGAAAGGCATTGCTGCTCGGCATAGAAAGACACATAGTGCTCTTTGTCGGCATATTTATCCACATGTCTCTTAAAACGTCGGAAGATACGCTCGTCGTTCGACAGGTTCCCCATATCGGACGACTGCTCCTTGCTGGTGATGTACTGCAGATTGGTGATCATGGATGCCGCAAGCGCCATCACAGCCTCCTTGCGAAACGGATGATGACGGGCAACCGTCCAAAGCGCATCCACCATTTTCATCATCTCCTGCCACTCATCCGGAGTGGTATGTAACACAAGATTCCCCTCCGTAGGCACTTCTTCCCCGATGTAGATGACTATCATATCAAAGTCAGGAGTGGTGGTCTTCACCTCCAGCATAGTATAGGAAGACATCACTATCACATCGCCCGCCTGCCACGTGGAGTACTCCATATTGACAACAGCATCGGCACTTCCGGATTTCACGAAAACGACGACATTGTGATGATTCTGATAGACGATTCCACCGGTGAGGAAACGACTGTGGCTCTTGTTGCTGATCATCATGGCAAAGTTCTCGCCGGCCACCATGTGGTCGCCGTGCACTCCTTCATGGTATCTGGCCTGCATACCATGAAAAGAAACACTGCCCTTGTGCTTTTCGTCCATTCCTGTCATTGTTGCCGGCCGTTTCGCTTTTCTGAATGCAAAAGTAGTATTATTTTTTGAAACAACTTCGCTCAGAGGCGCAAAATCCGAGACTTTGACAAGTTTATCCAACAATTTGACAAGCGGAGAAGCGAAAAAGACGTTTCAGAGGGCCTTATTTATGCATTTTTTTTTCTCTGAGGAAATTCTCTCAACCCTCAACTCTCAAGTCTCAACAATTTTTCGTATCTTTGCGCCCGAATTATGGCAGCAGAAAAAACACGCGCAATGCTCGTTGATGTGGCTCGCAAGCTCTTCGCAAAGAAGGGTATCGAGGAAACCACGATGAACGATATCTCCCAGGCCTCCGGCAAGGGACGCCGCACACTGTACACCTATTTCCGCAGCAAGGAAGACATCTACGAGGCCGTAGTGGAGGCCGAGATGGACCGCCTCGCACAGGAGATGGCTGCTGTGGCGGCAAAACCGATGAACCCGGAGGACAAACTCGTAGCCATCATCTATTCCCACCTGGATGCCATCAAGGAAGTGGTGCAGCGCAACGGTAACATGCGGGCCCAGTTCTTCCGCGACATCTGGCGTGTGTCGCTCATACGCAAGCGCTTCGACTCAAACGAGAAGAAACTGCTCACGAAGGTGCTCACGGAGGGCGAGCGCGAAGGGTATTTCGAGATGGAGAACATTCCTCTGACGGTGAACATCATACACTATTGCGTCAAAGGACTGGAAATCCCCTATATCTACGGGCGCCTGGAAACAGGTCTTTCACCCGTAGCCTCCAGAGCCGCCGTGCAACGACTGGTGCACAGGGCTATCGGCCGACAACTCAAAAAAATTTATTGATATTATGCTTTTACAAGGAAAAACAGCTCTTATCACCGGTGCCGCTCGTGGTATCGGTAAGGCAATCGCAATGAAATTCGCTACGGAAGGCGCCAACATCGCCTTCACCGACCTCGTACTCAACGACGATATGGCAGCAGGTCTCGAAGACACCCGCAAGGAAATCGAGGCTCTGGGCGTGAAGTGTCTCGCATACGCAGGCAACGCAGCCGACTTCGCTGAGACGGAGAAAATCGTAGCACAAATCAAGCAGGACTTCGGCACAATTGACATCCTTGTCAACAATGCCGGTATCACAAAAGACGGTCTGATGCTGCGCATGAGCGAGCAGCAATGGGATGCCGTCATCAATGTGAACCTCAAATCCGCATTCAACTTCATCCATGCCTGTGTGCCCATCATGATGCGCCAGCGCAACGGCAGCATCATCAACATGGCATCCGTTGTGGGCGTTCACGGCAATGCCGGACAGGCTAACTACGCAGCCTCAAAGGCCGGCCTCATCGCTCTGGCCAAGAGTATCGCACAGGAAATGGGCCCCAAGGGTATTCGCGCCAATGCTATCGCTCCCGGTTTCATCGAGACAGCCATGACGGCTGCGCTGCCCGAAGAGGTGCGCAAGGAATGGGAGAAGAAGATTCCCCTGCGTCGCGGCGGTCAGGTGGAAGACATCGCCAACACAGCCCTTTATCTCGCCTCCGACCTCTCTTCATACGTCAGCGGACAGGTTATTCAGGTAGACGGTGGCATGAATATGTAATAAGAATGATTATGAGACGAGCCCTGATTCTTCTACTGATACTGTCTGCATGTCTGACAGCATCTCTCATTTCCTGTGATACGCCAGGATCTATTGCGTGGAGTTATTTCTATTGTGCAAAAGACACATTGGAAGCAGGCGATCCCTATGCTGCGAAGGAGTACCTGAAAGGCTGCAATAAGTCTGTAGACAGCGAACTTGCATCCAAAGTCGACTCGCTGATGACGGTCATAGAGCAGGCTATAAAAGAGGACGAGGCTTCTAAAGAACAGTGCGGTGACAGTACTTTACGAGGATAATCATCTCATCATTGTTTCAAAGGACGCCGGCGAAATAGTGCAAGGCGACAAGACGGGCGACAAACCCCTCTCGGAAACGGTGAAGGACTACATCAAGGAGCGCTACCACAAACCCGGTAGCGTCTTTCTTGGTGTGGTGCATCGGTTGGATCGTCCCGTAAGCGGCATCGTCCTGTTTGCCCGCACGAGCAAGGCACTCGCCCGGCTGAATGCCCTCTTTGCCGACCACGAGAGCGTGCATAAGATATATTGGGCAATTGTAGCCAACCGTCCTGAAAAGGAAGAAGGAACGCTCGTTCACTGGCTCACCCGCAACGAAAAGAACAACAAGGCTACAGCGCACGACCGGGAAGTACCGAACTCCAAAAAGGCTATTCTCGACTATAAGTTGCTGGCTTCCTCCGAGCGCTATCATCTTATAGAGGTAACACTCCACACGGGACGTCATCACCAGATACGATGTCAGTTGGCAAAGATAGGATGTCCTATCAAAGGTGATTTGAAATATGGTGCCCCGCGTTCGAATCCCGACGGAAGCATCTCGCTGCACGCCCGTTCTCTGTCGCTGGAACACCCTGTGACCCACGAAACAGTCTCCGTCACAGCACCTGTGCCTAATGATCGTTTATGGCAGGCATTCGTATCATAGCAAAGACGCTGCTCGCAGTCATCCTCACCGTCATCATCCTGCCGGTGTTGCTGGCTGTGGCGCTGTATATTCCGCCTATTCAACAATGGGCGGTGCAGAAAGCTGCGTACTATGCAAGCGATGCCACAGGAATGGATATCACCCTGCGGAGGCTCCTCATCAAATTCCCCCTCGACCTCGACCTGGAGCATCTCGTTGTGATTCAAGAGGGTGACACCCTCGTGGCGGTGGAGGAAGCCGTTGCTGATTTCAATCTCTCGCAGGCTCTGGATTGGAGACTCGGAGTGAACTCGCTGGAGCTCAATCACGGTCTGGTCAACATCGTCCAGAAGCCCGACACCACAGAGAAAGATACATCGAAGACGGAACTGCCGCCTCTCATCGCAGACATAAAATACGTCAACTTCAACGATGTGCGCGCCACATTCCGAACAGCAGGTGATACACTGTCCGTTGCTGCCTTCCTGCGAAACGCCACTTTGTCGGGGGGAAACGTTGCTCTCGGACCTTCCATATATCGTGTGGAAAATTTCGAGGCTACGATGGACTCGCTTTCCGTCACCACACTCGATTCCCTCGGCACGCAGCATTCCCTCTTCCCTCCCGACCTGCAACCGCTCACTTACGCTCTCACGCCGTTCACCCTGAAACTCTCGTCGCTGTTCCTGCAACTGCCTTCGTGCAATTTCAGCGTAGACGAACTGAAACTCATCACTCCCTCGCTCAACGCCGTAATCAAGGCGTCGGGAAATCTGGAGCACGTATCGGTTGATTCGTTGCATCTGTGGATACCCGACGAACTGGATATCCGCACTCGCGGCGAAGCATCCAATCTCTCCGACATAGACTCGCTCTGCGCCCGTTTCGACTGGGACATCAAGGCACACAATCTCAGCAGCGTGAAGCGCTATCTGGGTCTCACGGGCATCAATCTGCCACCGATGACACTCAACGCCTACACAACAATCGACGGCAATCACTACCACGCCGACGCTATCCTCAACGAAGGACGGGGCAATGTTCGCCTGAAAGGATACTTCGATGCTTCCAGCGAGAGTTATGAAGCCATTGCCCGTATCAACGGCATCAATGTGCGCGATTTCCTGCCGCGCGACAGCATCGGGACGATATTTCTCACGGCCAACGTGAAAGGCACGGGCACAGACATATATTCTCCCTCCACCTCTATTTCCGCTTCCGTCGACCTGCAGAGCCTGAAATACGGCTCGTGGCTTATCGACAAGGTGAACGCACTTGCCAGTTTGCGGGCAGGAAAAGCGCAGGCAAACCTCTTGTCGTGCAACAAACTTCTCGAAGCCAACATCG
>JAEEGI010011973.1_pt1 | contig 18621 bp, 16 predicted proteins | sample 8958751 | NCBI WGS metagenome assembly JAEEGI01 (sample SAMN16246545, study PRJNA631951) | gut metagenome | biome: gut microbiome; feature: rumen; material: KS-attached | host: Bos | place: Iran: Karaj | collected 2018-10 | reverse complement strand
TCAAACCAGCCAGTGTCTTCCTTTAAAAGGTCATATTCTTCGCCCGTGAGGTGGTCAACCACATGCACGGTGCCTTTGATGTCGTCGTAGGTGAAGGTAAACTGTGAGTTTACGTCGTCGGCTTTAGGTACGTCCATTTTAGGTGTTATCTATAATTGAGGCTGCAAAAATACACAATTTTTCAATTAGGCATGTAGGGCTGTCATATTATGGCAGCCGCTTTTGTTTTATGCTGCTGCCACGGTGTGACAGCCCTACAACCCAAATTTACAGATTCAAACGCTGGTTCAAAACCTTCGTTTGTTCCTCAAAACCTTTCTTGCCGAGCAAAGCGAACATATTCTTCTTATAGGCTTCAACGCCAGGTTGGTCGAAGGGGTTCACATCGAGCATGTAGCCGCTGACGGCGCAGGCCATCTCGAAGAAATAGATCAGCTCGCCGAGGACCTTCTCCGACACTTCTGGGATGACAATGCGCAGGTTCGGTACGCCGCCGTCTTCGTGGGCCAGCACGGTGCCAAGTTCAGCCTTGTGGTTCACCTCGCTGATGCGCTTGCCGGCGATGTAGTTGAGTTGGTCGAGGTCTTCATTTTCCATCGGGATGCGGAGTTCGTGGTTCGAGTTCTCGACCGAGATCACCGTCTCGAAGAGGTTGCGCAGACCGTCTTGGATGTACTGACCCATGGAGTGCAGGTCGGTGCTGAAGGTGACCGAAGCGGGGAAGATGCCCTTGTGCTGCTTGCCGTGGCTCTCGCCGTAGAGTTGCTTCCACCATTCGCTGAAATACACCAAACGTGGCTCATAGTTGACCATGATCTCGTTGGTCAGGCCTTGGGCATAGAGGGCTTGACGCACCACGGCATATTGCGTGACGGGGTTGTCGAGGGTCGGGTTGGCCTTGCATTGTTTTTCCATCTCGACGGCACCCTTCACCAAGGCGCGGATGTCGATGCCTGCCATGGCGATGGGCAGCAGACCCACGGGGGTGAGCACCGAGAAGCGGCCGCCCACGTCATCGGGGACGATATAGGTCTTGTAGCCCTTCACGTTAGCCAATTGTTTCAAAGCGCCACGGGCCTTGTCGGTGATGGCGATGATGCGCGAGGCGGCCTCCTGTTCGCCGTATTTGTTGATGATGTGTTGCTTGAGGATGCGGAAGGCGATGGCGGGCTCCGTCGTCGTACCCGACTTGGAGATGACGGCCAATGAGTAGTCCTTCTTATCGAGGATGGCCATGAGGTCGTGGAGATAGTCCTCGCTCATGTTGTGGCCAGCATAGACGATGAGCGGCTTCTCGCCGGTGAGCGGTGCAAAGTGGTTCTGCAAGGCCTCGATGACAGCACGTGCGCCGAGATATGAGCCGCCGATGCCGATGACAACGAAAATTTCTGACTTTTTGCGCAGGTCGGCAGCGGTCTTCTCGATGTCTGCTAAAAGATTTTCATCGATTTCCGAAGGCAGATTCACCCAGCCGAGGAAGTCGTTGCCAGCACCTGTTTTATTGAAGATAGTTTCATAAACTTCTGAAACTCTTGATTCTAAATGACTTTTTTGGTTTTTGTCCAGGAAAGGTTGGACATGTGTGAGGTCGATTTTCATATTTTCTGAATGTTAAGATGCTGCGAAGATAAGATAAAATCTTTAAGAATGTGATGGTTATATCAAAAAAAATACTATTTTTGCACAACATTTTTTGCACAACAACGTTTTACGTGCAAGCTTATTATTCGTTTTATTTTAGTATTTTATATGTCACGTTTAAAGATTTTATTGGCCGAAGACGATCGTGGATTAGGTATGATTGTCAAGGCTTTCCTTGATTCCAAGGGCTATCCCACCACCTTATTCCAAAATGGCGAAGAGGCTTGGAACAGCCTGCGCGATGTCCAGTATGATTTGTGCATTACCGATGTGATAATGCCCATGATGGACGGTTTTACTTTAGTCAAACAGATTAAAGCGGTGCAACCCATGATGCCTGTCATCTTCCTGACTGCCAAGAAGGAGGAGGACGATGTTTTGGAAGGCTTCAGCTTGGGTGCCGACGATTATATCACCAAACCCTTCAGCATGGACGAGCTATTGGCACGCGTCAAGGTTTTGGAGCGCTGGTTGACCTACACTCCTACAAGCGCCTCGACATGTGAGTATCGTCTCGGCGGCTTCACTTTCGATGTGCCGCATCTCACTTTGACCGATTTCAAGGGCGAAAGGCGCAAGCTGACCTCCAAGGAGATGGAATTGCTGTACATGCTTTGTGAGCACAAAGGCGAGACATTGGAACGCGGTCTTGTTTTGAGAACCATCTGGGAGGAGGAAAACCGCACCAACGCCCGCTCGATGGACGTCTACATCACAAAGTTGCGCAAATACTTTAAGGATGACCCCAATGTCGACATCCTGAATGTGCACGGCGTGGGATTCAAGCTGGTGGTGAAGTAAGGTCACACACCATCTTGCCAAAAAGATAGACGCAAAAAGTCTCAAAAGGGATTTTTGCGTCTTTTTCTTTTTTACCTTTGCAGGCATGAAACGTTACGGTTGGATAGGGTTATTGGTTTTGTTGGCTTTGGCGGCTTGCGACAGCACCACGCGCGAGGCGCGCCACATGGTAAAACGTGCCGAGCTGTTGGCCGACACCCTACCTGACAGCACTGTGCGCCTGATTGACAGCGTGTTGCGTATGCCCGCGAGCTTCAGCGAGCGGGAACGCATGGACATGGCCCTGTTGCAGGCCGAGGCCCTGTTCGGCTGTAGAGACGTTGCGTGCAACGTCTCAGACGACATCTGTACCGACACATTGGGAGATGTTTCCCGCGACGTCTCTACCATCTCCCCCATCATGGACGACGATTTCTTCGACGACCATGCCACCCTCTCCACCAGCCCCGAGCTGGAGCGCGCTGCCGCGTATTATGCAAAGAAGAAATTGTACGCCAAAGCCGCCCATGCCGCCCTTTACAGCGGCTTCGTGCAGCAGCACTACAACGAAAAGGAGGCTGCCATGCGCTCATTCAAGGATGCAGAACAATATGGCAAACTTGCCAGTGACAGCCTTAGCATGGCACAAGCGGAGTATTGGATGGGGAGGATGTTTCTGGATAATGGAATGGAACAAAAAGCACTTGATGTACTCCAAAATGCAAATCTTGGTTTTGGCAACAGCTATGGTGATAAAGCATTGGTTCAAAACACAATGGGAGTTTGTTATATGTTGCAAGGTGATATAGACAATGCCGAGACATGCCTTCGCCATGGTGTGTAGGAAGCAGACAACAGCCATTCCAATAAGATAAATCTTAAACTATTGAATAACTATGCCGTATTATATCGTCTACAAAGAAAATACGACCAAGCCATACAGTGTTTGAGACAAATTGAAGGCCATCGCGTTTTTGATGGAAAAGAATTGTTGTTACTCAATCTGAATCTAGGGAATGTTTACTTTGACAAAGGCAAAATGGATTCTGCTAATTACTATTACAAAAAAACAGAAACCATTATGTCAACTACAAAAACAAAACCAGAAACACAATTGGCCGTATACGATGCTTTGTATAAGTTCTCTACAAGTCGAAACGAAGATTCATTGGCATTGTTATTTAGGGAAAGACACGAGGATCTCCTTTATGCCATAATGCAGCAAAGGCAGGAACAAACCATATATCGTATTCAACAGCAATATGACTATGAAAACCTTCAGAATGCATTGAACAAGAAAATTATCTTAAGGCATAGAATCATTTTGGTTATCAGTTTATTATTGCTTTTATCATCCGTTATTATTATGATTTTGCAATTGCGGCACAAGCAAATGAGGGAAGCGGAAGCGGAAATGAGAAGGCAAATCGATAATTTGAAAAACGACTTACGAGAGTCGGTCAAAACTTCCTATTTGGAGCAGGAACTTTCTTCGCGTCTCCGTTTGATAATTGCTGCCTACCGCGCACACAAAAAAGCCGATGATCCTAATAAAGAATGGAGTCCTATTGTGTATAAACTGATGAATGGGAAGGAAAAGCTTTTCGATGCAGTATTGGAGGAAATGGAAAAAGTGTATCCTAGCATTTATACTGTCTTGCGTCTGAAATATCCTGAACTGAACGAAACAGAAACAAGAGTTTGCTTGTTGTCGTTCTCTGATCTATCCAATTCGGAAATAGCTGAAATATTGGAAATGAGCAAATATACCATCGACAAGAATCGGAGCAAGCTACGCGATAAACTGCACTTGAAGCCAGAAAAAATGAAGGAACAGTTACACAAAGTCATCTCTCATTGACCTTTTTCCCAAAAATAATTTTTATTGTCGTTTTCAGCATCTCCTAATTTGTATCTGGGCTAAAAAACAATTGTACTTTCGGTTTTTGTTTTTGTTGTGTATCAACAATATGCATTTTTCAATGCAAGAAAAAATTGTACATGATGAAAACGGAATTGTACATCAATTGACAAATGGATTTGTCTCTATATTTTTACACCATGAAACGTTTCAATAAAACAATGTTTAACAATTAAAAACGGCAACAATGAAGAAAAATGTACTTATTCTTATGGGCCTCTGTCTATTAGGCCTTTTCACTTGGCAAGTCCAAGCCGCTAACAAGGAGCACATCACTCCCATTAATAATGAGTTGGAAGACAATGTTGTTCCTCATGGATACGATAAAATCGTGTTGCAAGGCACCTTGATGTATGGCATTAATCCCAACGCCATCGTAGCGGGAGCCAATGACAATTCCGTCTACATCGGCTTCAACGAAGAATTCGGCAACGTGAATATTTCAATCCACAGCATTACGGGTGGCCTTGTCTACTACACTGTGGTCAACACCAATGTGCAATCAGTGGTCATCATTCCCTTCGGCGGTGTTGCCAGCGGCCTTTACACCGTGGAACTCAGCAGCGCCAACGGTTACGTCGATGGCTATTTCGAACACGAATAAAACCAAATTTCATTAATCATCAGCCATTTAATTCAAATTCATGAGAAACCGAAGAGTCATAACCATTGTGGCGCTGATGCTTTGCGTCATTCCCTCTTATTCGCAGGAGAGGGGATTTTTCCGCATCTATCCCAGTGAAGGGAACAAGTTCGGGACCTCCTGCGCCATCGAAACGGAAGACCACAGCTTCATTGTCGCCCTCAACAACGACCTGTACGGCGACAGCTGTGCAAGGCTGTTGAAACTATCGCCCGAGGGCGATGTGACCAATAGCGTTTATGTCGACGAGCCCGACGAATCCTTCTCTCTATACCACCTTTTCCGCCACCCGTTCGACCACGGCACATTCGTCGGGACGGGTATGTACTCTTTTTCCGACACCGTCCCTTCGCCTTTCAAGCTTTCCGTCCCCTATCTCATCCATTTCGATGACGGGCTGAACGTCACATTGCGGAAGCAGGTGGAGCTGCCAGAGGCATTCGAACGGAAAAGCGCCCTCTATCCCCAGGTCATGTTCAACAAGGACTGGAACCTCTTCGGGGAATACCTGTTCTACACGCCCAGCATTCCACCGGGAGGCTATCGCCGTCTCTTCACGGAAATGAGCGTCGATGGCGATTTCGTACGCATTGTGGAGGACACGCTTGACTTGTACCTAGGTGGTGGTCCCGAAACCGTCTTCGAGTATCCCGTAACCCATGAGGTGGGGACGTTTCGGAGAGGTGGCAGCGACCTTGTACATAAACTCTACAAACTTGATGACGACTTTGAGGCGGAGGAACTCAACGAACTTCGCCGTTTCGGATATGACACATTGTCATACAACATTACGCATATAAGCACGCGCTACAATGTGCTGGCCTACTCGGGCGCCGATATCCTTCCCTTGGACGACACCACGCTGTTGTTCTCCATGAAGACCGATGAGCATTGGTATCAGTGGTGGCCCGAGCCCATCGATACCAACATATTCATCACAGACCCTTCGGCAGTCTTGTTCAAGACCGACCTTGAAGGCAACATGAGAGACTATTGCGTCATCAAAAGCTACAATGACTCCATTGAGGTCGTCCCCTGGGTATGCTCCGTCGGCATTACGAAAGCCAACGTGCCGGGCCGCAAAGACATCTATCACTGCTGCTACAGCCAGTACAGCGATTTATGTGAGAATCCGAATACGCTAACCCTCACCAAGTTGACGGACGATTTCGAAATCCTGTGGCAGAAGTCGTACACCGTTCCCGAAGTCTATCTGGAAGCCCATCACCTGATGGTCACATCCGATGGTGGATGCCTCGTGGTAGGATCTGTCACCAGAGGCTGCAACCAGCCCTATTCACAGGGTGAGCGCAACGAATGGTTCGCCCTCAAGCTGAACCCCGACGGCACGGTGGGCATGAACGAAGGCGGCATAGAGGTGCGCCCCTACGCCTTCTATCCCAATCCCGTGAAGGAACGACTGCTCATGCAGTTCTCCCCAGACGTGCAGCCCGCCCAAGTGGAGCTCTACGACCTGCAAGGCCGCCTAGTGTGCATGCAAAACAAGGCCTTCGAAAGCATCGACATAGGTCAGCTGCCCGCAGGCACCTACACAATGCGCGTCACTTTGGTGGACGGGAAGGCATATTCGGACAAGGTGGTGAAGGAGTGATGGCCCCTTCACCAACTTCACGCTCCCCAACAGGGATGAGTATTATGGTGAATTTACGGTAACGGATTAAAACAGTCTAGTAACTCTCAAAAACAGAACACAATGAAGAAATCATTATTGACTTTAGCCATCGTGCTGCTCGCAGTGGCGGCACAGGCACAGTTTAAGATGCACAACAGCGGGCGCATCAGCTTCCAATCATTGATTGACTCTCCCTCATACGGAGTGACAATAGATCCAGCGCCCTCTTATACAACTAACTTCAATGGCAATGCATATTTCAATAGTAGTGCCGTGTTCGATAAACCTGTCAATCCATACAATTGGATGAATTGTGCAAAAACCAATGGAGATCACGCATTGACATGGGTCGTAACACCCGATTGGAGCACTACGAATTTTTATGTGCGTGGTGATGGTATTGCGTATGCCACGAATCATTATACCATAACTAACAATCCCGGTCACGAAAAAGGTTCGGAAGCCATTGATGGTGAAGAGGCTCTTTCAATCATATTGGGACTGTACGGATACTATTACGAACCCGAAGAGCAGGAAATCCCCGATTTGGAAAACAACGAGTTCGTCGACCCCGAAGCTGTGGAGGCCATGTATGCCGACTTCGGGAAACGCACGGCGGCGCTTTTGGACGACAATCTGGAAGAGGTCTTTCCCGAAGCCGTACGAACCGACCCGAAGAACCGTCTTTGTATAGACTACCAGTCGGTGGTGACCATGCTCGTTGAAGCCGTCAAGGAACAACAGCGCGAAATTGAGGAACTACGCACAGCGTTAGGACAAATGGGAAAAAACAAGTAAATCTCTTTCAGCCATGAAAAAGTTTATTTACCTTTGCGGCATGATGTTGCTATATTTGAACATGATGGCGCAGATTGATTTGAATGATGGGAATTGGGACACGGTGTTCTTTGATGATTTCACACAGAGTGGCCGTTTTTGGCAAGGTTGGGTGAGTCAACCTGACCAAAAATGGAGAGCTTGTCCAGGATTTACTTTAATAAATGGCTTTGCTTGGTACCACGTATATCAATATGCAAATAGTCTTTTTTGTCCTGCCGAAGGAAAGATGAAGATTGTAGGGGAATATTGTGATACTATTTGTAATAACAATTATCCGCTACCTGGATTTATGCATGGCGTTTATCCTTCCTGTGATAGCTTGTTTTACTTTTCAGGTGAAATAGATTCTTATATGGATTCCACCTATAATTTTGCGAAGTTTCAGTATGGCTTTTTCGAAATCCGCTGCAAACTGCCAAAACACGAGGGGGCTCATGGTGGGTTTTGGTTGTGTGGATCGAATTCGAATTCATCAGATACTTATTATGAGGATTGATATTGTTGAGTATTCTTGGTCAGCGGGCGACCCTCGTGCCACTTGGTTGCCGATCATTAATCCCAATGCAACTGAAGCAGGCGATTCTAGATTTTATTCGACAGCTATAGTTCAAAATCTGCAAGGATATTTCAATAAAAGGGATGTTTATGCAATGCATTATCCACACATATCCAAAGATCAAGAAGATGTAAGCGGATGGCACACTTATGCTTGTGAATGGATGCCTGACCATGTGTACTGGTATTTAGACGGAGATTTAGTGAATAGTTTTTTTGACAAAACACATATTCCCAAACATCACCTAACCTTGAAAACTAACTATGGCATAGACAGTTATGCTGTAATTAAAATCAAGGATGAGTTAGGTCATATTATTGGATATGAACCTGATTGGCAAGATACCGATACATTGACTATCGATTACATCAAAGTTTATCAATTGGAATGGGACTGCAACACGGATGAGGTGATTGCTTGCCAAAACGATTTGGCCAATTTTGACTATAAAGTAAAAAAGTCGGTTGCCGTCACCTCCTCCTTGGAAGAAATTGAAATTGGAAATACCGATAAAATTACTTTTAGGGTAGCCGACTCGTTCGAAGTCACAGGCCCGTTCCAAGCGGAAAGCGGATGTGAATTTACGGTAATTAGACAAGATTGCCCAGAATAGGATTATAAGGAAACAATCAAAAATTATAGAACTATGAAAAAGATGAAAATTATGCTTGCTCTTATGTCATTTCTGCCTTTCTCAAGAGTCTTTGCCCAAACGGGCGAAATCATCTACAGGGATTTCGAGCCAGATTCCATATTGATCTATTGGGACAAATTAGGCCCTGTTTGGATAGATCTTGATGTAGATGGAGAAGCTGATGATCTAAAAATGCAGATGTATATTATGGGACAGATTTGTTATCCTGACTTAACAACAGCAGGTCCCAATATAAGGATTTGCACTATTGAATCGAACAACACAGACATTGTTCTCTCAGAGGTTGAAGATGAGTATTGGACAACGTATGTTACTTGGCATGCAGGGAATACAGCTGCCCGATACAGTCATTATGGCTTCCGAATCCAACGCGAAGACGGCTATTATTACGGTTGGTTCGAGACCTATAATAGAGTTGTATCTAAAAAAGGTGAAAAACAGATAGCTCACTATGGCTTCGACAGAACTGCCTATTGCACCATCCCCGACTATCCCCTCCGGTGGGGGCAAACCGATATAGTAGGCATTGAGGAAAATAGCGAAACTAACAACGCCTTTACCTTCATCCACCCCAACCCCACCAACGGCCTTGTCACTATCACAGGCGAAAACCTGCGCCAAGCCGAAGTGATCAATATGCTTGGCCAACAGGTGCTCAGCGTGCAAGGCAAGGGTGATGAACTTCACATCGACATGGCTGCCCTGCCCGCAGGAGTCTATTTTGTCACCGTCACCGACGAGGAAGGACGGAAGTGGGTGCGGAAGGTGGTGAAGGAATAACAACTTTTCTATATAAAAGCCAGCATCCGGATTTTTTGGATACTGGATTTGTTTTCAAACCTATAATTCTGTAATCATCATTTATAAGATTAAAGATTCCGTTCCCTCCATTGCTGGCTGAACGACTTGGAAGCAAATTCTGGCATGGGTCTTTCTTCGCCCCAAAGTGAGCCTAACAATCGCTTTAACTCCAACTTTTTGAAAAACAGCGGACTGTCCATCTTTTTCCGCGTCTTGCAATGCCAAATCATGGCTTTCACTAAGGATTCGTATCTTGCGCTACCCGTCTTTTCCGTGATGGATAAATGGCGGTTTTCGATGATCAAGTCGTCCAACGGAATCTTCACGGGACAGATATCGACACACTTGCCACACAAGGAACAGGCGGAATTGAGGTAATTGTAGTCCTCCAAACCCTCCATCAGAGGAGCCATCACAGTACCCACTGGACCGATATGTTTTGTGCCGTAGGAATAACCACCAATGTTCTTATACACAGGACAAATGCTGATGCATGCTCCGCAATGGATGCAAGACATCACTTTGCGCTGGGTTTCATGCGCCAGCAATTCGGAGCGATTGTTGTCCAAAAGGATGACATACATCTGTTCGGGACCATTGCCCGTCTTGGATGGACCGAAAGTGATGCTGTTGCAAGCCGCCATGCTTTGTCCAGAAGAATGTAATGAAAGCAATGGCAACAATACGCTTAAATCATCCATATTTGGAATCACCTTGGCGATGCCAGCCACTACAATGTGCACTTTTGCCAAAGATATGGATTTCAGTATATTACCTTCATTCTCAGTGAGCACCACGCCACCCGTATTGGAAAGCAAGAAATTGGCTCCCGTGATACAAACAGGCACATCTTTTGCCTCAATACCCACTTCATGTCGCACAAAATTGACCATCTGTTTAGCAGAACTATCTGCTTTTAACTTAAAATTTGATGTCAAAACAGCATTGTTTTCCTCTTTCGAAAGATGAATGGAAGGTGCCATGGGATGATATGATTTCTGTTTGTTTTGGTGCATGATGAACCGCCCTACTTCAGTTTCCACCACACGGATGCTTTTACGCTCCAGAAAACCGTTGAGCTCTATTTCATCGAGTACAGTGGAATTGGAACGCATGATGGCATTGGCTCTTTCCTTACGGATGAGGTCAAAAATCATGGTCAAGGCATCATCGGCATTGCGCGCCCACAAAACTTTACCTCCGTTTTCGTTGAAGTGTGTTTCAAAATCTACCAACAACTTTTCTAACCCTAATAGCGACTTATTGCGCAAGGTATAGGCACGCTGTTTTTCTAATTCGAGATTGCGATAGTTTTCCTTTCCTTTGGCAAAGTTGTTTTCAAAACAACCTGTGCTATAGTTGATTTTCTGCCAATGCTCCTCATCAAAAGCCAAGGCACATCCATCCTTAAATATGGTCTTTGAATCACTCATCATCATGGTTTTCAATAAGTTCTATCTTTTCAACTCTTCTTGTGTGACGACCTCCTTCGAAGTCAGTATGCAGAAAAGCCTGTACCATCTCCCAAGCTAACTCATTAGGAATGAAGCGACCTGGCAAGGCAAGGATATTGGCATCGTTGTGCTGACGGGCAAGCTTGGCCAACTCCACATTCCAGCACAAGGCAGCGCGCACATGGTGATGGTGGTTGGCCGTCATCTGGGCACCGTTGCCGCTACCGCAAAGGATGATGCCCAGCGGATATTTACCATGCTCGATGGCCGATGCCAAAGGATGGATCATATCAGGATAATCGACACTTTGGTTGCTGTGGGTACCGTAATCTTTGACCTTGTAACCGGCTTCTTCCAATTTTTCAACCAAAAATTGCTTCATTTCAAAGCCGCCATGGTCGCTCGCTATGGGTATGATTTGTTCCATTTTTCTGCTGTTGATATTTCGATGGGCAAAATTACATATTTTCATTGTTCGCAACCTTTTTATAAGGCTATTTCTGAACGACTTAACCGCTTTGAAAAATTCAACGGATTTAACATAACAATATGATTTTCAATTGACTATTAAGTTATCAACAGATTTCTTGTTGATAACTTTTTCATTCAGGTGCATAAAAACAAGGAGTTGTTCATTGCATCATTTTTCAACCTCAAAACACCCAAAAATGAACAAATTTTCAAAAAATCGAGGTTCATTTTATCCGCTTTTTTGCATTTCAACGAATAGCCGAAAAGGTATTGATAAGACTGAAAAATAATCCTTTGCTTTTTTCTTCGATACGAATCTCAAACTGAAAACCATTAATGCAAGAATTTTAATGAAAAGTTATCAACCAATTCACAGGCATATTAACAACCCTATCAAATTTGAAATTAATTCAAAAAAATAAAAATATGATTTTAATAATGAGATTTGAAGTGTTGATAAACCGCAGTCGATTTTTTCAGCGAATTGTGATGAAGATGCCGTTATTCCAACCAAAATGCCTAATTTTGACCCGTTTTTTGGAAGTAAATGACCAGTAGAAAGACCATATCGCTATTCTTGGGACTTTGTTTTTTGTTCAGTTTGAAATCCTTCTCACAAACTGAATATCAGACATATACCTATCCCAATGGGCAGATTTCGAGTGAAGGTTATCTTCACGATGGAAAGCCTGACGGACTTTGGAAGACCTATTACGAAAGTGGCCAACTGAAGTCCATCGGAAAGCGGACAGATTTCCTTTTGGATAGCACTTGGGTGTTCTTTGCGGAGTCGGGCGACACGACTTTGATTATCAATTACAAAAAGGATTTGAAAAACGGTTTGCGCTTTACCTTTTGTAAAGAAGACATTTTGGAGGAGCCTTTCGTGAATGATGTGAAGCAAGGGGAGGGGCACCGCTATGATCGAAAGCATCGTCTTATTCAAACCATTTCTTTCAAGAATGGTTTTGAAGAGGGTATTTCACCTGTTTTCGATACCACTGGACTCTTGCGCGAAATCATCACTTATCGAAAAGGTTTCATTATGACTCGGGAAGCCTTGAACCGTTATGACCGCGATGGCAAAAAACATGGTTATTGGAAAACCTTTTACGAAGACTGGACATTACATACGGAATGTTATTACAAGCATGGCTTGCGCGATGGATTCTACAAAGAGTACGATGAGAAAGGTAACTTGAAGAAAATCACCAAGTTTGTAAACGATGTAGAGCAGTTATTGGAAAGCGATCAAAAACCACTTGTTGTGCAACATGAATACTATCCTAATGGTAAGGTAAAACGCGAAGCCTCTTTCCGCGACGGGAAGCGTGAAGGTGTTTGGCGCGAATTTGATGAGGAAGGTAATGTGATCAGTTCCCAAACCTACAAAAAAGGCGCCTTGGTTGGTGAAGGCATTGTGGATACCGATGGCAAGCGTCGCGGCGAGTACAAAGAGTTTTATCCCGACAGCACTTTGCGTGCAGAAGGCATTTTTGTTGCGGGTTTACGCTCAGGCGAATGGAAATTCTATTACCACAATGGTCAACTTCAAGAGGTTGGAAACTACAAGGAAGGTGAACCTGACGGGGTTTGGATATGGTATCATGACAACGGGCAGAAGCAGATTGAAGAACAGTTCTACAAAGGGCAGCCCAATGGACCGTACAAAGAATATGACTCAAAGGGAAACCTCATCGTTTCGGGCACTTATTTCGATGGCTTGAAAAACGGTAAATGGACTGAAGAAATCGGAGATATGCGCACCCAGGGCGAGTATCGCAACGACAAACAAGTGGGAGAATGGGTTTCGTATTACGACAATGACAAAATGGCTTTTCGCGGCACTTTTAATGCAGGTTATCCTGATGGTGAACATTTGTTCTATTATGAAAATGGTAAGCTGCGCGAAATTCAAAGCTATAAAGCTGGTGTGAAGCACGGTGATTGGAAAAAGTATTTGGACACAGGAGAATTGTATTTTACGATCACTTACGACCAAGGCAAGGAAGTGAAATATGATGGCGAGGCCTTGGATGACAATGAAATCGTGAGAGAATGAAGCAGATACCGTTTTTACATCAAGGGTCAAAGGTAGGTATTGTCGCACCAGCTCGTAAGGTGACTCCCGAAGAAATGCACTATGCCATCAATTGGTTGGAAGAGCAAGGTTTTGAACCCGTTTACGATGACAGGCTTTTTACCGAGCATCATATCTTTGCCGGTGATGATGATTTCCGTGCAGCTGTGTTTCAGGAATACCTTGACAATGAGCAAATAGAAACCATTTGGTTGGCTCGTGGCGGTTATGGCAGCATCCGCATCATCGACAAGTTGGATTTCACCAGGTTTTTGCAGCATCCAAAATGGGTTATAGGTTTCAGCGATACGACGGTGATTCATGGTAAGTTGAATCGTTTGGAAGTTCCCAGTCTTCATGCTGCCATGCCTTTTTATTTTGCCAACAAGACATCAGAGGCCAAACAGTCCTTACTGGATGCCCTTTCAGGCAAACCTTTGCATTATGTTTTTCCTTCGCATAAGATGAATCGGGTAGGGCAAATGGAAGGGGAGATTGTTGGTGGAAATCTGTCGGTTCTGTATGGCATGATAGGATCCGATACTTTTCCCGAATTGGAGGAAAAAATCCTGTTCATAGAAGAAGTAGATGAATATATCTACCACATTGACAGGATGATGCATGCCTTGAAACGGGCTGGAAAACTCGCCCGCCTGAAAGGGCTTATCATTGGTGGTTTGACTCAAATTCACGATAATCCCGATCCGTTCGGAATGTCGGTGGAAGAAGTGATTGCTGAGGCTGTGGCGGAATACGATTATCCAGTGTGTTTCGGTTTCCCTGCCGGGCATTTTGATGACAATCGGGCGGTTTTATTTGGACAGAAAGCAAAACTTGAGATTACTGCTGAAAACTCAGTTTTCCTTTGCAATCTTGTCCATTGACTTGAGGATGTTCTTCAGCAGCTCGGGCTTGGTCAGGTTGAGCCAGTCGCAGAAGGTGATACCCATGTATTTGGCGGTCTTCTTCCAGTTGCCTTTGTGGTCTTTCTTCAAGGAAAAGATATAGGAATTGCTGGTACCTAAAAGCACTTCCTTCAGTGCACAGACTTTGTAGACAATCTCATTGAAAAGGCTTTCGCTGGTCACACCCGTCTTACATTCGATGACAAACAGTTTGTTGGCCTTGATGAAGCACACATCCAACTCATTGTTGTGCTTGATGATGCCGTTAGAGATGTGTACACCCATGGCAATGTCATCGGGTTGCAGGACATTTTTAATCAAAGCATAGACATACTCCTCAAACCAACCACCTGTGAGGTATTCTATTTCATAGCTTTGCAAAGAACCTTGTCTTTCGGGAACAAAACCTATGTAATTCAAGAACTTGCTCAAATTTGGAATGGCGGTCATATACTCCTTGTGCGGATTTTCCACTTCTGAGATGATGAGGAACTTCCAGTTACGATATTTTTCGCGCAGTGTTTCCATCACCTGATAATCGCCACGGCCAAACATGTTTTGTGAAAACATGGTAAACAGATGCTGTGAGAAAGCAATTTCTTTCACTTGTTTGCGTGGTTGATCCACATCGCTTTGCAATCCGTAGAGACCAAAATATTCTTTTAGTGTCATGCGGTGCTTGATAGGAAACACCTCGTCATCATCGTCATAGATGCTGTGGTCGAAAATAGTCTTGACAATCAGGTTCTCACGGGTTTGCGTATAAAAAAACAAGGTGTTGAACTCCTCGAAGACATGCTGCACCGACAAAGTCATATAACGATTGCCGCCTGCAAGGTTAAGGTAATATTGTGTATCTGGATTCAACTCGCTCTTGATAGTGCGGCAAATGTATTCATAAAGCATCTTGTCCTCGTGTCTTTTTACGATGATGCTTTTTACCAATGTTTCGTCGACTTCCAATTGCTGGGCCAAAAGTTGTATGCAATCGGACTCTTCCTCGGTGGAGATGAACAACAATGTGTCGCCTTCTTCATAGTATTCCTTGGTGAAGAGATAGGCTGGCATAGGATTGCTTTTGTCTATGATGTTGACGATAGTTTTTGACATGGTGTTATATTTTTGGTACAAAAATAGGGAATTTGTTCAATAAAAAATCATTTTTGGTATTGTAAGGTTGTCATATTACGGCAGCCGCAATATTGTATTTTGTTGCGGCTGCCACAGTGTGACAGCCCTACAATCACAATGGTCATTCCACAATCACCTTTCGCGTGACATCGCCTAATCTCAAAAAATAAAGGCCTTGCGGCAATGCTATGCTTTTTTTGCCGTCGATTTCATGGTTGATAAGGATTTGACCGAGGGCATTCGTGATGGCCATCTTTCCTTTGCCTTCCACCATGAAACGACCTTGGGCGGGATTGGGCCACACTTCGAAACCTCTGGCCGAAGTTTCGTTCACATCATCAACATCGATAAAAGGAACAAAAGTGGCTAAACCCAAGCTCGGGTCGTCGTTTTGGTGTACAATATGTTCTTCGATTATGTGACTATTGGAAGAGCCCCAGTTGTTACCGACAGCCATGATGTCGCAAGTAGAGTTGTTGTATAGGTCATAAATCACGCCGCCATTTCCGTTGTCGTGGATTTGGTTATGGCCCCAGTCGTCTTCAGTGCCGAGGTTGAAGTCAGCAGCATTGATAACGGTGATGCCCCAAAGATTGCCCGTGATGATATTGCCACGCAAAACAGCTTTGTTGTTTTCATCCATACCGTAAATGCTGATTCCACTGCCGCCATTCATGGGGTTATCCTCAAAACGGTTGTCGACAAATTGATTTCTCTCGATGACAGAAGAAATAGTTAGGCCTTGCTGGTTATAGCCGTAGCGACCATTCTTCACCACATTGTCTTTCATCCATATTTTAGTTGAACCAGTGCCCATGAGATCAGCAACAGAAATACCACCCACGCGATGAGTTGCCCAGTCGTCATCTATTACATTTCCAACGATATAAATGGTATCTTCAGCACCTGGTCCAAGATTGATTTGTGGGCTGTTGATGTCGCTTGTTACATTCTCCTCAAGGAGGTTGTTTAGGATTTTTGGTGAACCTTGTCCATTGGCAGGCGAACTGATGGCCGCACCTTCATTTCTGAGAAAATAGCAGTTTTCAATTAGTGGATTGCAGTTCATGAAATCAATAACTGCATTACTATAGTCACAGGTGAAATAAACAAACTTGCAATCGATAAAAGCAACATCCGATTCAATCACTTTGATGCCACTACCATCACTGAAATACAACGTTTTTAGTTCACAATCTGTGGCGTTTTCGAATCTCATACTAAATTGTTGTGTCATGGATCCATAAATGCCAACTCTTTCAAAATTGTTGCAAACTATTGATCCTTTGATGGTTATAAGAACACCGAAAGCGTCAATTCTCGTCACTTGGTTGTCGATTTTCAATACATCATTATAGGCAATGGTGATGTCGGTGTTAATAGAGAAAACGGTTCCATTATTAGTAACCGCTCCGTTTGAAATGTTTACTAAATCAGGCAAAGTATAGGTTGTCCCATAACCTGGACTCACCCATTGGGCTTTCAGTATAGTCAACGAAGCCAGGAGAAACAAAGAGATGAGTAATAGCCTTTTCATAATGAGTACAATTACCACTTTGCGTCATTACAAGGAAGAACAACGAAGCAATCCAGAATATAAGCTATTACTCTGGACTGCTTCGTATTTCGCAGTGACGCGAAGCGAGTCATAGAAAAACAATCACTTCTTAATCGCCGCAATGCCAGGTAGTTCCTTGCCTTCGATGGCTTCGAGCAAGGCACCGCCACCAGTGGAGACATAGCTCACTTGGTCAGCCAAGCCGAACTTGTTGATGCAGGCCACGGAATCGCCGCCACCGATGAGAGAAAAAGCACCGTCCTTGGTGGATGCCGCAATAGCCTCAGCGATAGCTTTTGAGCCTTGTGCGAAAGTGTCAAACTCGAATACACCGCATGGACCGTTCCAAAGGATGGTCTTCGAGCCTTTGATGACATTGGCAAAAAGTTCGCGGGTCTTCGGACCGATGTCCATACCTTCCCAACCTTCGGGAATGTTCATCGGGTCAACCACTTGTGTGTTGGCATCGTTGCCGAACTTGTCACCAACAACGCAGTCGATGGCCAAAACGAGATTGACACCCTTTTCCTTGGCCTTGGCAAGGATGTCGAGAGCGAGGTCAAGCTTGTCGTCTTCGCAGATGGAGTTGCCAATCTTGCCACCGAGGGCTTTCTTAAAGGTGTAGGTCATGCCACCGCAAAGAATGAGGTTGTCAACCTTAGTGAGCAGGTTCTCAATGATTTCAATCTTTGTGGAGACCTTCGAGCCACCCATGATAGCGGTGAAGGGATGCTGGATTTCGTTCATCACCTTGTTGACGGCGGCCACTTCCTTGCCCATCAGGTAGCCGTACATCTTGTGGTCAGCATCGAAATAATCGGCAATAAGAGCAGTTGAAGCATGAGCACGGTGGGCAGTGCCAAAGGCATCGTTGATGTAGTATTCGCCATAGCCCGCAAGTGTCTTGGTGAATTCTTTTTGCGAGGCTTTGACAGCCTTCTTGGCTTCGTCGTAGCCTTCTTCACCTTTCTCAATGCCGCGCGGCTTGCCTTCCTCTTCGGCATAAAAACGGAGGTTTTCAAGTACGAGCACCTCACCGGGTTTCAAAGCAGCCACTTGATCAGCGGCTTTCATGCAGTCGTTGGTAAATTGCACGGGACGGCCCAACAGTTCTTCCAAGTGCTTGATAATCGGCTTGATGGAGAACTTCGGGTCGGGGTTTTTCTTCGGGCGACCGAGGTGCGACATCAGCACAACCATACCTTTGTCGTTCAAGACCTTGTTGATGGTCGGAAGAGCGGCACGCATACGGGTGTCGTCGGTGATGTTGAAATTGTCGTCCAACGGGACATTGAAATCGACGCGGATAACCACGCGTTTGTTTTCGAAATTGATTTGATCGATGTTTACCATAGTTTTTGATTTTTTATGAATAGATGATTATTTCTTTGATTTTTTCTTGAAGCGACTTTTCTTTTTCTGTTTTAGTTTTGGCTCCTTAGGAATGACCATATTGATGGCCTTGGGCAGGATTTCGAAGTCGAAAGGTGAATTGTTGAGGGTCTCGCCTTCAGTCTCAACCTTCAAGGAATGAGGTGGGATGGATACGATA
>JAEEGI010011972.1_pt1 | contig 18622 bp, 17 predicted proteins | sample 8958751 | NCBI WGS metagenome assembly JAEEGI01 (sample SAMN16246545, study PRJNA631951) | gut metagenome | biome: gut microbiome; feature: rumen; material: KS-attached | host: Bos | place: Iran: Karaj | collected 2018-10 | reverse complement strand
TTATTTAAATGGTCATTTTAATTTTATAATAATTATGTTTATTTTCTTATTTAATGATTTTTAATCTTAACAATCAATGAAAGAAAAATATATTGAAAAAATAAAAATATAATTTTAAATTATAAATATTATTTTATTATTCATATTTAAAAAATAACACATTTTTTCTTTTCTTTATCATTTTTTTTATCATCTTTCTTTTTTTTCCCTACATTATGTTCTTTATCATCTAAATTAGGAATATCAACTTTATAATTAGCAACATCAGTATCTATTCGATTAATATCAATATTATTTTTCACATCATCATTGCTTCTATTTGAATCAAGATTTTCATTAGTATTAATATAATGCCCACTTAAACCTTCAATATCATTGTTATTATTTTTATTATTATTATTATTATTAGAATTTGACTCATAAAAATTATTATTAATTAAAGGTTTCTCACTGAACCAATCAAAAAAATAATCAAATTCATAATTATTTTTTTCCAAAATATTCCTTAATAAACCTCTTAAATAATTATAATCAGGTTTACTTTCAAAATCTAAATTTCTAGTATATTTAACATATTCTTCAAATTCTTTAGGTAAATCATTACATAATTCTTCAGCAGAAGTATCTTTTTTTTTTTCATATATTTTCCTATATCTATCTTCTTTCCTATTCACTTTTAATCCTTGCCAAGGTAAACACCCTTTTAAAAAATAAATTAAAACATAACCAATTGCTTCTAAATCATCTCTTCTACTTTGTTCACAACCTTTTAAAGCATTAATAGAAGCGTATCTTGCAGTACCAGTTAATTTTTTATTTTGAGAAAATTTAATATGACAATTATTCTTATTAGACCAATATTTTTTCGATAAACCAAAATCTAAAACATAAACAATATAATTTTTCTCGTTTCTTCCCATAACAAAATTATCAGGTTTAATATCTCTATGAATAACTAATTTACTATGAACCCATTCAATTCTATCAATTATTTGAATTCCTAACATACAAGTTGTTTTAAGAGTAAATTTTCGTTTTTGTTTTTGGAATAAATCTTCTAAAGAATTTCCTAATAATTCCATTACTAAAATATTATAATTATTATTATATCCAAATGATTTTACTATTGGAATTCCATTTCCTTTTAAATGACATAACATATATGCTTCCATTTCTAATAAACTTTGAGAGTCTTTTCTTTCCTATTTTTTATATAAAATTGTTAAAAGAAGTTTTTTTTAAATTATTTTATTACTAGTTTAAGTGCAAATTCTTCTTTTGTTTTTGTGTTTATTGCAGTGTATATTTTCCCAAAAGAACCTTCTCCTAGTTTTTTTTGAGCTTTGTAAAATTTAAAAAAAATTTTCCCAGATATATCATCTGAATGATTGTGCGACATTTTTTTTATTTATTTATTTAATAATGAATATATTATTTTATAATTTTTAATTTGTGGTTGATTTAAAAATATCATTAGAAGACCTAAAAAATATAATAAATAAGAATATATAAATCTTTTAATTATTTAAATCTATAATTTCAAAATTGTTTTTAAAAAAATAAATTTTAATCTCTTTCAATTATATATATTTTTTTTGGTTTAAATTATGCATTGATTATAATATTAAGTTGTAAAATTAAATATTTTTTCTTTATTAATTGATTTTTTATTTTTAATATTCTTTTATTCATTTTAATTATGAAAAATGTAAATGAAAAAAAAAGTGATTTTAAGCGTTTATTAAATGAAGTATGTACTATTATAAATAACAAAGAAGGAAATGAAACAGATAAATTTTCTTCTATAAGAAGAGATTTAATATTAAATCCAAAATATAAAAACCAAAACACGAAATTAAAATATTCTCTTTTATTTAATAAATTTAACCATGATAAAAGTAGTTTATTCAGAAATAATCTTTATAATAAAATTGGAAATGTTTTTATTGATACAATGAAGCCTCCAAAGACAAATGATATAAATGATACGAAAAATGCAATTAAAGACTTTTTACAATGTATTAAATCACCTAAAAGAACTGTATCTTATTGTAAAAACTGTTTATTTAATAAAAAATATAAAAAAAGTTTAAATAATTCAAACGATTCTACTTTAAATCAAAGCAAAAAATCAAAAATTAAAACGAGATTATATTATTTAATGAATTATTATGGTTATGATAATGAAAATAATAAAAAAAGGAAAGTAGATAGTTTTTCAACTGAAAAAAAAAATAATAATCATAAAAGAAGGAGTATTGAAATTTTTAAAAAGGAATTATCTTATTTTTTAAATAAAAGTTTTTTTCCAATTTCAAAACAGAATAAAGAAAATTCTATAGATTTCAGCACAAGTGATACATTTAGAAATACTAGTTCTCTTTATAAGAAAAAAAATTTATCGAGAAGTATGAGTCATTTAGAATTAAAATCAATAGAATCTCAAAAACAAGTACAAAAATCACAAGAAGATTTAAAAAAAATAAAAAAAGAAATAGAAGATAGTTATTATAGATATTTTATAAAATTTAAAAAATTTCCTTCTAATAAAGCTTTGAATAAATGATAACCAAATTCAAATTATTAACCAAAACATTTAATCTATAAACTTAAGTGTTAATATTTAGTAAGTAACAAATAGATAAATATTTTTTTTATGGAAAATTTATTTATTAAAAATTACAAAACAACTATTATATAATAATTAATAATTTAAAAAGAATTTTAAAAAAAGAATAAATATATAAAAATGGAAGAACAAATAAGAATAGAATACGAATTATCTCAATTAAAAAACAATAATTTAGGAATAATGATAACATCAATAAAACAAAAAAAAGAATATCAAATAGATATAATAATACCTCATTCTTTAATAGATCCTTCAATATATAATGAAGAAATAACATTTGTATTAGTAATAAATTCAGAATCTTTTCCTTATTCTCCACCAAAATTATTTTGTACAACACAATATTGTTTTCCTCAATATTCAGATGGAAGAGACATTTTAGAAGAAGTTTTAGGAGAAAAATGGAATGAAAATATTAAATTAATTACTTTACTTCCTTTAATTCCTGATTTTATTAAAAAAGTTTTTATGGATGGAAATTTACTTTACATTGGGAAATATTATTTAGGAGGAAAATATGATTTAAAATTACTTGAAAGAAGTAATTTTGAAATTAAACAAGTTAAAGAAAATGTGTTAATAAATGGTAAATGGGTTAAATATTTAAGGATAATGTTAATAAGTGATATTTATTTTTTGCTTTTTGAAAGTGAAAAGTGGAATAAAAATAAATTAACTTTAGTCTTTTGGTCTTCTATAAATTGTCTTAAAAGTATTAAAAAAATTTTAGTAAATAATTTAGTTTTTATTCACTGGAGTCAAAAAGGTATTAATGAACCTTATGAAATGTTTTTAACAATGGATAAAGGAGAAGAAACTGTTGATAAATTATTAGAAAAAATTCATTATTTTGGTTTAAATTATAATATCACTAAAGAAATTAAAGGAAATAAAATTGAAGAAAAAAAAGAAAATGAAATTGTTGAAGAAAAGATTGATAATAAAGTTGAAGAAGTTAAAAAGGAAGAAAAGAAAATTGAAGAAAAAAAAGAAGATAAAAAATTAGAAGAAAATAAAAATGTAACAAAAATTGAAGAAAAAAAAGAAGAATCGAAATCTGAAGAAAAAAAAAATGAAGAACCTAAAATAGAAGAAAAAAAGGATGAAGTAAAAAATGAGGAAAAAGAAAATAAAGAAGAACCAAAATTAGAAGAAAAAAAAAATGAAGAACCAAAAGTAGAAGAAAAAAAAAGTGAAGAACCCAAAATAGAACAAAATGAAAAGAAAGAAGAAGATAAAAAAGAAGAAGATAAAACAAAAGAAGTAGAAAAGAAAGAAGAAGAGAAGAAAGAAGAAGAAAAGAAAGAAGAAGAAAAGAAAGAAGAAGAAAAAAAAGAAGAAGAAAAAAAAGAAGAAGAAAAAAAAGAAGAAGAAAAAAAAGAAGAAGAAAATATATCAGAATTAGAATCTGAGGTAGAAAAATTAGAAAAAGAATTTGAAGAAAATAAAGAAAATGAAAAAGTAAAAAACAGACTTGAAGAATTATATAATAAAATGGTAACATATTATCAAAAAAATGATCCTTCAAAAGTAACAGAATTACTAATGAAACAATCAGCCTTAGAATGAATAATAAATAAATCATAAAATTAATTTAAACGTAAAAATAATTAAAAAAAATAATAATTTTTAAAAAAAAAAATTATACATGGAAAAAAAAAATAATGAAATAAATCAACAAAACATAAACGAAGGTTTATTATTAAATTATTTAAAACTTTTATCTCAATCAATATTTGAATATTTAAATTTACATCCTTGGAATTCTTTTCCAACAATAACAGAATTATTTGATTTAGAAGTTAAAAACAAAATGAAAAAAAAAATAGAAATTTCCCTTTCACTTTTATTAAAAAAAGCAAAAGAAAATAAAAATAAAGAATTAGAACATTTAATATTATTTGAAAAAAATGTATTAAATGATCAAGATTGTTTAAATAAAACAACAAAATTAAGTTTATTAATAAGTTCAGTTATAACAAGAACTAAAATAATTAAAGTAATTGATCAAAAACAAAAAATTGAAGATTTAATGGTTGATTATTTACAAATGATTATGAAAAATTTTCATTCTGCTTATCAAAATTCAATTTATGGTTTTTATGAATCTATTGCTAATAATTTATGTATTATTAATAACTCTAAATTTATTTTTGATTATGAATATGCTTTTTTATATGATAGAGAATATTTTGATAAAGAATTAATTCCTAAAATTAAAGATGAAATTAAAAAATTATATTTATTCTTTGGAGATGATATTAAAATGTTTAATTGTGAAAAGGTTGATTTAAATAATTTTAATGAATGTAAAAATTTTTCAGTATTAGTTGAACAATTGAAACTTTATAAAGAACAAATGAAAAAAATGAGTGAAGAAGAAAAAGAAAATAAAAAAAAATTAATTAAAAGTATTATAGATAATTTATAACTAATTTTTATTTTCTTATAAAAATTACTAACTATTTTTTATAATTATATTTAAATAAATTTTTAAATGCCGTGACTTTTTTCTTTTAAATTAAGAATCTTTATAAAAGAGAATAATTAATAAATTTTATAATTCATCATTATTAGATAAATTTGTTAAATTATATATATCATTATATAAATAATTATTATTTAATAAATTAGGATTTTTAAACGATGAAAAATTAATTTCATCTTCATCAGATATAATACCATTTAACTGGCGTTTTATCTTAATAATTTTATCGACTATAAAATTATAATCAATAAAATCTTTTTTACAATAACTATTACATGATTTCTTTAAAAATTTATATCTTTTATTTATATCATTATAAGAAAATTTTTCGATTGTTTCAAATTGAACTTTAAAAGAAAAATAATTATAATTGAAATTTACATTATTATTTTTTAAATATTCAAAGATATCTAAAAAATCTTCGTTTGAAGCAATTTCTTTTATATATAAACCTAAAAAAATAAAATATTCTTCATAAGAAAAATTAAAAGGCCATTTACAAACATCTAAATAAAGAGAAAATAAAGATAATTCAAATTCATTAAGCATTAATTTTTTAAGTATAACACAAAAATTATGATAAATTTTATATTCGTTTTTTATTATTTGAGGAATACCTTTAGAATCTTTTATAATTCTATTTGCAAAAGATAAACATAATAAAGAAAGATCTTCATTAATATAATTATTATATTTTATTGAATATGATGTTGATTTTTCTTTTAAAATATTATCATTGATTGAAGGTTTTAAATTTTTTAATTCTTGATTTATCTTTTCTTTAAACTGTATCATATCTATTTTTTGAATTTGTTTTGCTTCATTTGATTTTCTTTTTTTTTTATTTATAAATGTTTTCTCTTTATTTAAACTTAATTTTTCCATTATGAAATTGTTTATAAAATTTATAATTAAAAATATTTAATTTTCAAAAATAGTTTTAGCTAATTTTTTATAGTCAATATTTCCATCCTCATCACCAATTTCATTTATTAAGTAATTAATTTCTTCTTCATTTAAACAATCACCAAGAACAATTAAACCATGTTTTAACTCATTTAAATTTACTTTTCCGGTTTTTTCTTCATCAAAAAATTCAAAAGCTTGAATAAGGTCTTTTGAATTTTTATTTGTTTTTAATTTTTCAATATATATTTTTTTAAGCTCTTCATAAGAAACTTTATCATTTCCATTTTGGATTAATTCTTTATTTAATTTCTCTATATCTTCTTCAGTTAAATATATTCCTAAACCTCTTAACAATAATCCAACTTCATTTGAATTTATATAATTATCTTTATCATGATCTATAAGCCCAAAGGTTTCTTTAAGTTTTTTTTCTCTTTCTTTTGAAAGTTGATTATTCATTTGTTTATTTGTTATTATAACAAATAAATTCAAAAAACATAAATAAATTATGATTTATACATTTAAAAAAAAATGAATAAAAAAATTTATTTTTTCATTTTTTTCTTTTTTCAATATATACAATCATTATTTGAAGATCCAAAACATATAAAAAATATATTAGACACAGATTTAATGATGGAAACAATAAAAGAAAAAAATAAATTAGCTTTAATATTATTTTACTCACCTTATTGTCCTCATTGTAAAAAATTTGAACCTGAATATATAAAATTATCAGAATTTTTTTATGAAAAAATAGACTTTTATGCAGTTAATACAAGAATAGCAAAATATAAAAATAGATTTAATGTGAGATATGTTCCACTTTTATATATTTATAATAATGGAAATCTTCAAGAACATAGAGGAGGAGAAAAATATAATGTTCTTGTTAAATTAATTAATGAAAATTATTTAAAGGAATGTACATATATAGAATATAATAATATTGAAACCTTTCAAAATTATTTTATGAATGATACTACTAAATTAAATTATATTATTGGATTTTTTAATGATGACGATAAATTAAATATTTTTATTAATCAAACTAATAAAAAGATAGACTTTATTGATTTTTGTTATTATGTAAAAATTGAAAGAAATGATACTAATAAAGATTCTAATGTTGTTTTATTATATAATAAACAAAGAGGAATGAATCAATTTGTTGATTTTAGATTTAATATTTCAGATGAAGTTCTTGATAATTATAACCAATTTATTTATTTGTATTCTGAAAAAATTTCTCATTTCATCAATTCATCAAAGGACTTATCAGTTTTATCCAATGAAGAAAAAGATAGTATAATATTTTCATTTAATAAACCAAATCAAATTGATGAAATAATAGAAAAAATTTATTTATTTCAAATGAATTATGGAAATAAATATAATTATGTAATTATGAATTATAAAAATGAAACAGAAGGAATTATTTATTATTATGAGAGATTTACAAGTAAAATAACAAATATTAATAATCTTGATATATTAAATTCTACTCAATCAAGTGAAAAAACATATTTAAAATCAAATAAAAAATTTATGGCTGCGTCTGAAGTTTTAGACACTTCAAAAATTATATTTTATGAAGATGAAAATCCTCCTTTAGATTTTGCAGCGAAATTAATTTTTTTTTTTATTTATTTAATAATATATTCAATAGTGTTCTTTATTATATTAATTTTTATAGCAGATAAAGGTGATGAAGATTTAGAAGAATATTAAAAAAATATCGTTAATTGTAATTAAAATTATTTATTATTAATTAATTAAAATTTCATATATATTAAATATTATAAACATTAAAATTGAATTTCCAATTATCCCGCTTATAAATTCTATTTATTTAATTAAATGAATAATACTCAATCAATTGAATCTCTTTTTAAATTTGATTGTACAACAAGAAAAACATATGAAATTGATGGAGAATATCAAATAACAAATATTCACCCAACAAAAACTAAAAAAGTTGATAATAAAGAGTTATTGACTGCAACTCTTTCAGATGGAATTTTATCATATAATAAATTTTTATTTTGTAAAGAAATAGGAAGTCCAGAAATTGAAATGGGACAAATAATAAAAATTAGAAAGATTTTACCTTTAATTCTTTCAAATAATCCAGATAGAGTTTTTTTGATTAAAGAATTTAAAATCATTAAAAAAGAAAAAAATATTAGAAATTGCCCTTTAATTAAAGACAATCATTCAATTGAAAAAGAAAATGAAATAAATAAAAAAGAAAATTCAAACATTGAGAATCCTAAAAAAATATCAGATAGTTTAAGTAATAATTCAATTAATTTATCAGAAGAAAGTTTTACAGAAAATATATCAAATAATATAAAAGAACAAGAAGTGTTTGAAGGAAAAAATTATATTCCTCTTAGACAAATTACTACTTTTACAAAAGATTTTGTAATTTATGTTAGAATTGTTTCAAAAAGTGAAATTAAAAAGTTTAATAAAAATAGAGCTGGTATGTTATTTACATTTGTAGTTAAAGATGAAGAAAATACAACAATGCAAATTGTATGTTTTGATAAAATTGTAGATAAATTTTATGATTTAATAAAAGAAGATAATATTTATGAAATAAGAGGAGGAAATATAAAAGTGAATGATAAACAATATAATACAACAACATCTGATTATAAAATAATTTTAAATGAAGACTCAAAGGTAAATGAAATGGAAGATAGTAATAAAATACAAAAAGATAATATGAATTTTTTAACAACTAAAGATATATTCAATTTACCTGTTAATACATTAGTTAATGTTCTTTGTATAATAATGGATAAAGGGATAATTATTCAAAAAAATACAAGAAATGGAGAAATTGATATGAGAAGAACAATAATTTCAGATTCTAATGGAACTTCAATTGAATTAACTTTATGGAAAAAATTTGCAAATTTAGAGATTGAAAATGGAAATATTTTATTAATTAGAAAAGGAAGAGTAAATGATTTCGGAGGAAAAAATATTACAAGTGTAAATGAAAGTAATATTGAAATTAACCCTGAAATAAAAGAATTAGAAAATGAAATTAATTCATTAAAAAATTATTATACTAATTATTTAAATAATATATCAATTATAGAAAAGAATAATAAGAATAATGATGATAATAAAAAAAGTAAATTCGAAGATAAAATAGTTTTTATTGAAACTATCTTAGAAAATATGGATAAATATTTAGATGATTTAAACCATAAATTTCCTTTTTATAAAATAAAAGCAGTAATAACTCATATAACTCATAATGATAAAAATTTTTACCCAGGATGTCCTAATAAAGAATGTCAAAAAAAAATATTCTTTGAAAATAATTCATGGATTTGTAGAAATTGTAAAAGACAATATAATTCTCCAAAATATCAATATTCAGTTAATATAAGAGTAAAAGATGCTTCTGCAGAATATTATATAGATTTATTTGGAAAAACTGCAGAAGCTTTATTAAAAATGAATGCAGGAGAATATAGAAAATTGTTAATTGATAGAAATGATGATAAAATTAATGAATTAACAGGAAATATTCAATATAAAGAGTTTTATTTTCTTTTAAAAGTTAAAAATCAAGAATATAATGATGTAATTAAAAGAAAATTTACTGCAACTAAAATTGAAGAATTAGATTGTCTTAAAGAGTCTATGAGATTATTAGAAGAATTTAAAGAAAAAAAACTAATATAATTTCATATTATTATTTATTTCAATATTAACTTATTTATTCTTTTTTTCATATTTTTTTTTTATCTTTAAAATTATTAGTTATATAAAAAATATAATTTTAAAAATGTATAACATTTATGTAAAAGAAAAACAAGATCAAGAAAAAAAACAAAAAGAAAGAGAAGCTTTAAAATATACAAACTATAAGAAAAGATTTAAAAGTAATACTAATAAATATAATTTAACAAAAAATTAAATAGAACAAATTCCAATAATGTATGAAAACTATGAAAAAAGAGTAAAAGATTTCATAACAGATGTAAATAAATAATTTAAAAAATTTTTAGATGACATTACCAGAAAATAAAGTAGTAGTACAAGATGTAACAAAAAAAATAATTAATCCACGTCAAAATATGTATAACCAAAGAACAAAAGGAAAACCATTTATTTTCAAAGGTTACACAACAGAAGTTGAAAGAATAAAAGACACTTTAAAAAATAATAGATATTTATTTCATTTATCAGAAGAATTTGGAAAGCCAAAATCATATTCAAAAAATATATCACAGTCATCAGAGAAATTATTATATAATAATACAGTTGGAAATATGACATTTTCCCAAAAATATGAATTAAATAAGTTAATTCCTTCAACAAAGAGAATAGTAGATAATAAAAATTTAAATTCAGATATTTTAGATTATTTAATTAAAAATGATATTATAATTCAACCTCAAATGAGATTTAAAGCAAGAACTGATTTAGAAAGAGTATATGAAGCTTTAACAGGAAATTATTATAGAGAAAATGAAAGAGAAATTTTAAATAGACAATTAAAAAATATAGATTTATTTACTTATAAAAAACCTACAGACTTTTTAAAATTATCAAATTCATTAAATCATAATCTTGACATAGATAAAAATGAAGAAGATACAAAAGCAAAATATAAAATTATTCCTAATCCTAATATTGAAGAAGAACAAAAAAAAGATTCTTTAGATAAAAGAAATATATATAAAAACCCAAAAATATATTATGTTCCTCAAAATAATGAAAGATGGAAAAAAAGATCTGATTTAAATGCTGAAGCCGCAGGAATTTTAAAAGAATATCATCAAAAAACTCATTTTAAAGCCACTGAAGAAATAGCAGAAAATAAAATAAAAACTAAGAAAAAACCAAATACTGATAATAATACTTTGGAGATGCCTTATATTATTAATAATAGAAAAAGAAAAAAAAGAAAAAATATTTTTAGCTTTGATGATGATATTGAAAAAAAATTAAAGAATGATGAGTATATTCCTTATAATAAAAATTATAATCCTATTAAAAAATATGATATAAATGGTAAAGATGTTATTAATTCTGAATCAATGCAACTTTTAACTTCAATGGCTTTTACAAGTCCTCAAGATTCTTCATTTAAAAATGAAGATTCTGAACAAACTATGAAAGTTCATAATGTTAAAAATAAAAAAAATTTAGTTGATGAAAATAATGTTTTAATTGGTAATGAAATTTTATATAAAGCTACTCAATTTGATTTAATTGCTAATAGAGTTTTAAAGTTATGTAATGTTTATCAAAAAAAGAATAGACATAATAATGGAAGTTTAAAGAAAGGAAATGGAAAAATGATGTTTACTCAAGGTTTAAGTGTTAATCAATTTGAAAAAAAATATGATTTAAGTGGATAAAGAGTTTATGTCTTTTTATGTTTATTAATTTTTTAATAAAATACGAGTTTGTTAATAACTCTAAATTATTAAATTATTTTATAAAAGTTACCATATTTATTATTTTATTTTTTTAATAAGAAAACAACAAAAATTAAATTATGATATAAAATATATTTATAAATAAAATTTTTTTATTAAAGTATAATTTTTAATTATTTTATACTTTTAAAACTTAAATATTTTCAATAATATTGTATCACTAATAAACAAAATAATTAATAAACATTATTTTTTTTGACTTTCCTTCAATTTAAAATAATTTGAAATAGCATTATTAATTCTTCCATCAATATCAATGTCTTCTGTATAAACTCTTTGATGAACTCTCAAATTTATATAATTCCTACAAAAGAAATATAAGGCAATGACAATAAGAACAAAGAAAATAATTAAAAATACAATAAATATTTTAGCTCCAATACCTAAAGAATTAAATTTATTATGTTCTAAAAAAAATGTACAAAACTCAGGTTTTTCTTCTATTTTATTACATAATTCATAAATTAATTTTTCTTCTTTAATAATGCCTTCAAGTGGAATTGTATTTATAGTTATTGCTGGAAAAGAATTTAAACCATAATCAATTTGAATTGAATAATCTATTTCAAAAAGTTTATTTTCTTTATCATAATCAATTTTTCCATATTGATTTTTTATCCCAAAACTTTGATATACACATTCTTCTATTTTTTCTTCTTCAATACCAATTTTATTTAAAATATATGAAGAACATTTAATATTAAAATCTCTATTTTCATAACATTCACTGTAAAAATTATTCATATAATCAAAATAATAACGGATGGAGTCTTTATGGTAAATATTGAATACACATTTTTGTCTTAAATTTTCTAATAAAACATTTTCAGATGATGCAATACTTCCAGATTTAGGAAAATAACAATATTTTCCTTTAGAAAAACAATTTTCAATATTTTTTGGATTTTTTTGATTATAATAAGGACTTTGATGAGTAACATATCTAGGAATAAATTTGATTTTTCCATTAAAATCAGTATAATATTCAGAAATAGTTTTAATTAAGGGATAAGCTTTTTCTTCATGAGAACTGAAGAAAAATTCCAATTGAATTTCTTCAATTTCATAATAACCAAAAGACACTTCAGTAGTGATTTTTTTCCATGGATTGTTTAATAAATAATCCATAATAAAATTTCCATCATTTAAACTAATCATAGCAACAGGAATATAAATATCACCTCCAGTACCATCATCACTCATAATTAATTTATGAATATCATCATTATTATTATTTATAATTATTAACATCCCTGCTCCTGCATTTTGAGAATTTCTTGCTTTAGAAACAAAAGAACATCCTCCTCTTTTAACTAAAATTATAGGAAAATCTGATTTAAATTTAGGATTATTATATATAAAATTTTCTGGGAAAGATTCACAAGCATCTTTACTATAATTTTCTGAGTCTATTATTATTTCTCCACGAGATATAAAATTTGATGGTATATTTCCAAAATTTGCATATTCTAATTCTAAAGTTGATTTTAATGAAGATGCAAGTTCTTTAGGACCTATTATTTTTATTTCTTGAGATGTTAAGGAAATTAAAATTAAGATTATTAAGAGTGAGGACATTTTTTGAAAATGAGTTTTTTTATATATATGTTATTTTTATTTTTTTAAATATTTATTTTTATTTATTTATTCTTTTGATAGTTGTTTAAATTCATAAAGTTCTATTCCTTTTTTTGTTATTTTTTCATATTTAAATTGCTTTATTTTATATTTTAAAGGATATAAATAAATTATTGAGAAAATTAGTAGAGTGTCAATAATAAAAATTATAAATTTTATTTTGTTAACTTTTGATTTATGAATAAAATCAAAATATAAACTGTTAACAATTTGAATTTTATTATTTTCATAATCATATATAATGAATTCCATATTAAAAGCTTTTATTGGGTTAATATTCCATATATTATCAAAAATTGAAGTAACAGTTGATAAAGATAAACATTGTAAATTTGTTTGTGTTATATAAGAAAAATTATATGGAAAAAAAATATTGTTTTCTCCTAAAATAAAATATGATAAAACTTGTGTTTCATTATGTAATGATGAATTATAATAATACTCTTTTAAATAGTATTTTTTAGAATAAAAATTTCTTTTTTTATTTCCAAAAGTAAAAGATAAATAAAATAACTTAATATATTTTTGAATATAAGGATTTTCTGATTCATCAGGTGATAAAATTATTCCTTCATCTAAAAATTGGTTTATTGGAATAAAAGTACTATTTATTTTAAAAACTTCTTTTTTATCATCATGATTAATTTCAATTTCTAAAGGACTTATAAATTTAATTGGTAAAAATTTATCTTCTTCATTGGTTAAATGTTTATTAAGTCCTATTATAGTTTTATTATTAATTTGTTTTAAAAATTTTTCAAAGTTTCCAAATTGAATTTTTTTATTATTTAAATCAATACCAAACATTAATTTATCTATTAAATTATTTTCTTTCATTTGATTTAATAAAGACATATTTTTATATAAATTTATTTGTTCATCTTTATTAAAAGATAAACCAATAATCCCATCAATATTTTTAGGAAGAAAAATTGATTCATAGCTTCTTGTAAGTAAAAAATTTAATTGAGTTTGAAATATGAATTCTTTATTATTTTTATAAAAAACAAAAGAAAATAAATCTTTTGATAAAAGACCAGAAAAATTACCATAAATATTATTAAAATTTAATTGAATGTTTGACTTTTTAAAAAATAAATTGCTTTTATTATATTTATATTTTCTATCTTTGAAATCATATTTATAAGAATCAAAAAGTAAAATGTAATTTGAACTTAAATCAACAATTAAATTAAGACTAATATTACCAACTTTACAATTTATAAAAGAATCATTCCAAATAAAAATAAATAAATCATCATTTCCTTTAACTTTAACTTGAAAAAAGTAAAAAACAAAAAAAAAAATGAAAAAACATTTTTTAATTTAAAAAAAAAATTAAAAAAATTTAAAACAAAAATGTTCTTTCAAATATTTTTTTTTTTAATTTCTTTCCTAAAAATAACTTTGGAAGAAGATTTATGTTCAAGATTAGAAGCAAAAAAATGTTTAATTCCTTTAGAAGGAAAAAAAGTAAGTTTTAATGTTCCTATATTTCAAGGAAGATGTTGTTTAAATAGTTTACAAAAATGTGAATATGTATCAGAGCCAAGTTTAGGAAAAATAAAGAATAATAATTATAAATGTGGAACAAGAATGGAAAGTTGTTTATCACATATTATGAAAAATGCTTTAAATAAAGAAGAGTGTACTACTTTTTCAATTGAAATGCCTTATAGATGTTGTTATATTAAATATAAAAGTGAAGGAAGATGCTTTCCTATTGATACTAGTAGACATAAAAATATTTATAGTACTAAATATCATATAAAAGCTGAATTAGGATATTTTGATGGAGGAGATATTCAAATTGATTGTTTTGGAGACTTCTTGAAGGTTAGATTTTTAACATTTTTTTTTATTTTGGCATTATTGGTTTTATAAAAGTTGTTTTTTTTTTTGTTTTTAAAACATTATTATTATTTTTTTAAGTTTATTTAGAAGTAATTATAAAATATAAATAGTTGATATTTAAGTTTTGTTATAATTAAACATAATTTACTTCATTTTTATCACATATAGTAAAAAAAATAATGTGATTGATTTATTTTTTGAAAGAAGAATTATTTTTTTAAATTTGTAATCACATATAACGCTTTTTTCCTTAGATTTTGAAGTCATAAGAATAATACTTTTCAATTTCTTTGATTCATCTTTATAAGTAAAAGTATAATTTTTTGTTTTATTTAAATATTTTATAATTCAACTCAATTATTACATTAAATGAAGAAATAAAAATAAATCAGACTAAATCACAATAATCTAGAAATTCTAGTTTAAAATTAGGATAAATTATTCTATTAAAACTAATAAAGTTTTAATTATGGATCAAATTATAATTAAAAAAAATGTGATTCTCACAAAATGAATTTAAATTAAGTAAAATTTAAAATAAATTGATTTAAAAAAATTTAAATAATACTAATTTTTCCATAATTCTATTTTATTTTCACTTGTTGCAATAACAATTGTTCCATCATCAAATACTTTTAAAATTATTAATCTTTCTAAATGAATATGATTATGATTATTATGAACATTATTTTCATTAATTAATTTATGTTTTTCTCCTATTTTAATAATTTCATTGTCTTTAATTTCCCATTTAATAATAGAATTATTATTTCCTTTGAAAACTCCATTTGTAAAAAGAAAATTATTTTTTTTAATTACATTTAAAACACCACCTACAATTTTTATTCTTTTAAAAATTTTATGAGTTTTTAAATCAATTAAATTTAAACCAGCAAACACTCCAACACCTAAAATATAATCATTAATCATAACTAAAGAATTTTGAAAGCCTTCAAAATAAATATTATTTAAACTACATATTTTCTGATAAAATAATAAATTCCAAAATTGTAAATTTTGTTCTTTATAAGGAGCTAAAATAATTTCATTTAATTTCTTACAATAAATAATAGCTTCAATTGGTGCTGATAAATTAGCTAAAGTCATTATGCATTGATATATTTCATCATAATTATCATATTTTTTAAAGATTCTAACAGTTTGATCATCAGAGCCCGAAGCAAATTCATTTTCATTTAATTCAATAATTCTATTAACACTAAAATTATGATATAATAAAGAAGAAATAATTTTATATTCTGTATTTGAAATTAATTTAATAACTGTAATTTTACCATCAGCACAAGCAGAAACTAAATAATTATTTGATAATTGAATTATATTATTTATTGCAGTGTCAAAATCTAAAATTTCAATTTCAGGTAAAAAGGTATTTTTTTCATATATGATTATAGAACAATCATCTGATGATGATGCTAATCGACCGTCATTTAATATTAATATACACATTATATATGATGTATGATAATTTAAAGTTTTGAATTTTTGAATATCTTTTATATTTAATTTATCCATGAAGATTTATAATAATTTGAAAAGAAATTCAATTTGAGGTTTATATTTTTTTCATTAAATGATTAAATATATAAATTAATAATTTTTCAATAAAATATTTTCTAATTTTTATAAATTATATATTTTATTTAAACTTGGGTTTTACTCCTAAAATAAGTGCTATTCTCTTTTTTCATTTCATTAACTTGACTTTGTAATTCTTTAACAGTTTTATTTAATTTAACAATATTATCATTTTTTTCTTTTATTAAATTTTTCAATTCTTCATTTTCTTTATGTAATAATTTTATTTCATTCATAACTTCAAATCTAAATTCTTCAATAGCAAGAAAAGCACATCTACAATTAGTTTCATGACTAATAGAAACATAAATTCTAGTTCCTTTTAAATTTGGAACAGGATATTTTTTTTCAATTGAACTTGCTTCTTTTGAATAAACTATTTGTTTACAAGGACAATAACCATAATTTAATCTAATATATTCTTTTAATTCTTTTTCTGAAATTTTTTTTTCTAAAGGAAATGATTCTAACCTATTCATTGTGCTTTCATTTGGATATTCTCCACCTTCAAATTGAATGATTTGAACAAATACTTGACTACCCATTAAATTATATTAATTGATTTAAAAAAAAATTTTAGGTGTTTATAGATATTATAATTAAAGTTCTATTTATTTAAAAATATATTTTTTAAAGATATTAGTTATTTGATTTTCTAATTTATCTGGAAAATTACTTAAATTAAATATTGAAAGTTCAGTTGAGGTTAAATCACTATTGGTTATAATTGAAGTATTGTTACTGCTTTTTAAATTATTATTTTGATTATTTGTTGGATTCCTTTTTCTTTTATTAAGAAAAAAATTATTAGAAGCTTCAACATAGAATTTATTATTAATTACATCTAATAAATTTAAATTCCTTTTTTTATTTCTTATTTTTGTTTTTTGAACTGTTTCTTCTTCTTCTAATTCAATAATAGTGTCGTCATTATTATTATTATTATTATTTTGAATTTGATGTTTCTTTATCCAATTAAGTCTTGCGAATTGATTACCCAACCTTCCATCAGAAAAAAAATATTTTTTAATATTATCATATAACTCTAAAGCTTCTTCTTCATTTTTTAAACTTATTTTAATTTTTCCACAATTTATATATTCTTCTAATTTATTTTTAATTTCTGAAATTGATGTATTTTCAAAAGCTCTTTCATCATACTTTATTATATCTGTTAGAAAATGAATAATATCTTCTTTTTTAGAATTTATTAATTTATTTGTTAATTCTCTACATCCATGAATTTTTTTTTTTCTTATAATAAAAAAATTATGATTTTTTATATTTTGATAATATTTACAACAATGAAGACAAAGTTGTCTTTTATTTATTTTCTCTTTTCTAACTTCTTTGACAAATGTTTCAAAAGAAATATTATTATCAAAAGAATAATGTTTAAATTGATTTTCTTTAAACTTTGAAAAATAAGTATAATAATTTTGAACTAAAAAAAATTCATCATTTATTTTTGTAAAATATTTCTTTGTATAAAAATCAACCATAATCAAGTGATACTTTAAAGATAAATTATCTTTAAAATCATTATATTCATCATTAAGTACTTTTCTTATTTTTTCCAAAATTAAATTTTTATCTTTTATGTTTAAATGTTTTGCATAGGAAAAAATATGATTCATTTCTTTGAAAGTAAATTCATTATAATTTATATAATGAGTTTTTTTATGATTTAAAGGACAAGATTTATAACAAATTTCACATATTTTTCGATTTTCCATCACAAATTATAAAAACATATTGAATATTATTATATATCACAAATCCAAATATTAAAAAATATATTAAAAAATTTAAAAAAAAATATATAAAAAATTATTTGAAAAAAAAATTCGATACAAAAATTTTTAATGTAATTTCTTCATAAAAATTTATTGATATAATTTTGAAAATGTTTAACAAAAATCATCATGGGTGATTAAGAGAAAATAATAAAGTTGTTATCAATTAATTCCTAATTACTCTCATTTTGTAATAAAAATATTATTTTTTCATAAAAATAAGTATAAT
>JAEEGI010011970.1_pt1 | contig 18624 bp, 16 predicted proteins | sample 8958751 | NCBI WGS metagenome assembly JAEEGI01 (sample SAMN16246545, study PRJNA631951) | gut metagenome | biome: gut microbiome; feature: rumen; material: KS-attached | host: Bos | place: Iran: Karaj | collected 2018-10 | reverse complement strand
GTACGTCTCCAGCCCGTAATCCTCCGTCAGCCGCACGATTTTCGCCTGCACCGTGTTCTCGATCTCCGCGTCCGGTTCCTTTTCCCCGCCGCAGTAGCTGACGGTCCGCCTCGCCGCCTTCAGAACGCCCGCGATCGCCAGCAGTTCGATGAAAGAAAGCATACTTCCGCCGCAAGCCCTCTTAACGGAAGGCGTCACGTCGACAATACCTCCGAGCGGCGGCCTGCCCCGCTTCATAATGAGCGCCACCGCGTCGTCAGTCTCCTTCAGCATGTCGCGAACCGTCTCCGGATCCGTCCCGGGAACGAGCGTCTCCGCGGTTTTGCGCGAAATTTCGGACGAAGTTAGCGCCGCAAGCTTGTCGCGAATGATATTAAATTCAAGAATTCTGTAAAGCCTGTCGTCCATTTCAAAAAATAATGAATCAAGAATATGTATATAAAGCTAAGCAACGGGCATTTAACCGGCGTTTCCTTACACGTTAAGGATTTCTCCGGCGAGAATGAAGTCCGGATCCAGCTCCTTCTGCACCGCCAGCGCCTCTTCGATGTCCAGCGCGACGCACTTCTCGCCCTTGTACGCGATGATCTTGTTGATCTCGCCGTTCTTGAGGCACTGCACCGCCTTAACGCCCATCATTCCCGCGACGACCCTGTCCTTGACGGTCGGCGAACCGCCGCGCTGGATGTGTCCGAGAATTGTTGCCGTCGTCTCGATTCCGGTGATGTTTTTGACCTCTTCGGCGAGCAGCATCGTTCCGCCGACGCCCTCCGCGACGATGACCACATAGTGGTGCTTGCCCCTGTTGCGGCAGTCGATGATCTTCTTCACGACGTCGACGTCGATGTTGTATGGCTTTTCGGGAATGAGGCAGACCTCGGCGCCGCCCGCGATCGCGCAGTTCATGGCGATGTAGCCGGCGTTCCTGCCCATGACCTCCACGAAGCTGCAGCGTTCGTGAGATGACGCGGTGTCTTTGATCTTGTCTATCGCGTCGCGAACCGTATTCATCGCGGTGTCGAAGCCGATCGTGTAGTCGGTGCAGCCGATGTCATTGTCGATGGTTCCGGGAATTCCGATAACGGGAAGGCCCTCGCGCGCGATTTCGAGCGCGCCCTTAAAGGAGCCGTCTCCGCCTATGACCACGATGGCGTCAAGCTGGAACACCTCGGCCATCTTTTTGCCCTTCACGATGCCCTCGTGGGACCTGAAGGTGTGGCACCTGGCCGTCTGCAGGATCGTGCCGCCGCGGTAGATGATGTCGGAAACGGACCTTGCGTTCATCTCAAACATGTCGCCGTCAAGAAGCCCGCGGTAGCCGCGCCTGATTCCGTAGACCTGGATTCCGTAGTAGGAACACGCCCTGACGACCGCCCTGATTGCCGCGTTCATGCCCGGGGCGTCGCCGCCGGAAGTAAGTACGCCGATTCTTTTTATTGGATTGTTTGCCTGATATTCCATCATTTTCCCTCTTTTCGAAGCATTCAAGATTATTTCAGTCATTGCGAAGAGAACCGCAAATTGCTCAGTTTATTATACCATTTCCGCGCGAAAATGTGTACCGGAAAAATATTTTCCAACCGCCGGCGTTTTTTCCGGAAAACGTCGTGAATCCGCGTGAAATCCGCTTGTATTCCCGGCGAAAATTGAATAAAATCTATACAACAAAACAGTAAAGGCGGACAGCGGCAAATGGCGGATTTTCAAGTAACAAAAGGTGAATACGGGTTCTTCCTGACGGTGCCAAGCGGCGAGGTGCGGATTCTGCAGCTCACGGACATTCAAATTATTGATTCCGACCAGATGCGCACGCCGGACAGGCTGTGCGAGGCCGAGCGGCTGAAATGGGTGGCGGACAGAGTTTACGTGAACGCCTACAGGTACGTGGAGGAAGCGGTGGCCGCAGCGAAGCCCCACCTGATTGTGATTACCGGCGACAACGTGTACGGCGAGTTCGACGACTCCGGCCGCCAGTTCAAGGACTTTTGCGACTACTTCGAGAACCTGGGCATCCCCTGGGCGCCCGTTTTCGGGAACCACGACAACCAGACCAAATGCGACGTCGGCAGCCAGTGCGAGTATATGGAGAGCCTTCCCCACTGCCTTTTTAAGCGCGCGAACGTCACCGGCAACGGCAACTACGCGGTCACGCTCGTCAGGCCCGGCCCCGATGAAAATGCCGGCGAAAAGACCGCTCTGAGAACTCTCCTGATGCTCGACAGCCACGGCTGCCTGACTCACCCTGGAATCCGCGCAGATCAGGTCGATCTTTGCCGCAAAGCGCTCGGTGAAGTTGAGGAAGTTTGCGGGAAGACGCCGCCGCTGTTTGCGTGCTACCACATTCCCTCCGAAGAGTTCCTGACCGCCGCCGCGGACGCAGGCTATCAGGACGCGGAGGATTACTTCGCGAAATACGAGATCGGGGTCACGGTTCCCGCAAAGAACGGCGACTTCGGAAAGCGGGACGACCCCCAGGGCAAGGTCGGCGACAACTCCGGCTTCATGGAGTTCTTTAAGGCGCACGGCGGCGAGGGAATTTTCGTCGGCCACTACCACAAGAATTCCACCTCGATTTGGAGCGACGGCGTCAGGTTCACGTTCGGACTCAAGACCGGCCTTTACGACTACCACAACGACGACATGGTCGGCAGCACTTTGATAACGCTTGACGGCGAGGGAAGCGGTTTCACGGTGAAGCACCTCTACACGTCGTTCACGCCGGAATAAATTGATACAAAAGACTTGTGCAACCGGGGATTTTCCCCTAAAAGGAGGTAAAAATGGAAAAGAAGAAAGTTGTTTTGCTCGGAGACTCGATCAGGCTCATCGGCTACGGCGAGTTCGTTCCCGGGTTTTTGGGAGAGGGTTACGAGGTGTGGCAGCCGGACGACAACTGCCGGTTCGCGCACTACACGCTGAGAATGCTTTTCGACTACAAGGCGCAGATCGAGGACGCGGACGTGATCCACTGGAACGACGGCGCCTGGGACCTCTGCCGGATCCTTCCCGACGGCGAGACGTTCACGCCGATTGAAGTTTACAAGGACGAGCTGAGGCGCATCGCGAAGATCCTTCTCGCCATCACGGACAAGGTCATTTTCGCGACCACCACGCCCATTCTCGAGGGGAATCCGTACAACAGGAACGAGGACGTGCGCGCCTTCAACGACGCCGCCCGCGAAGTGCTGAAACCCATGGGTGTCAAGTTCAACGACCTCTACAGCGCCGTGGCGGATGACATCCCCGCATATATCGACGCGAACGACTTCATCCACCTGACGCCGCCGGCCGCGAAGCTCTGCGCGGAAAAGGTTGCGGAATCTATTAAAGAACTTTTTTGAAACAAAACCGCTATGAAAAAACTTGTTATTATTGTCTCGCTGATACTGATTGCCGCGCTGGCGGCGGTCGCCTGCGACAAAAACCCGGGGCCGGTGGTTCCCGCGCCGGAAGACACTGACGCTCCCGCCCAAGTCAACACCGAAGCGCCCGCGGACACGGATGTTCCCGAAAACACCGACGCACCCGCAACCTCGGAAGAGCCCGTGTACACCGAAGAGCCTTCCGGCACAGCCGGACCGTCCGGATCCGGAGTCAACTACACCGTACCCGAAGAAGAGGACCTCGACGACATGGAGCACTGCGCGTTTGAGGCCCGCATCATCTTCGGAACCTTCGACGACGCGTCCACCCTTCCCCTCGACAAGCTGATGGAGTACTACTGCTGGGTCCTCGACTGGGAGACCAACATGTCCAGGCGGTACTATTACATGAACGACGTCTGGGTTCCCTTTGACGGCGGCGATACAACCAAGTGGCGGTTCACGATTTCCGCGGAGCTTCTCGGAAAATGGTTCAGCAAGCGGCTCGGAGTGAATCCCGACTTTACCGGCATGAAAGACCTTCCGGTCTATCTGGGCGACGCGTTCACGGCAGACTATATTCCCGGGGAAGACAAGGTCACCATAACCCTCAACAGAGAAATCGGCGAAGGCGGCAGCGGACCCGAGAAGTTCCGCCCCTACTACAAGAGCGGCGGCTGCGAAGTTGACGGCACGCGGTACATTTTCAACACGGTTTACGTCACGAAGGAGAAGCCGGACGACATGACCGGCGTGAAGGTTGCCTACATCCGCGAGATCTCCTACGGCGGCTACGGCTACGGCTATTACGAGAACGCCGAGAACGGCGACCCGCCCACGCCCGAGGAGATGGCGACGGTGTACGAAGACTGCACGGTGACCGTGACCGAGGTCTACGAGATCCCCGTCTACGCTGTGGTGACCGAACACGTGGACGAAGAGTTCATTATAAGGTCGATCAAGGCTTTAAGATAAATGCAGTCCGATTAATATTTGAGGAGCGCCCCGGCCGCAAACGGCCGGGGCGCCTTTTTCCCTAATTATAGTCCAAAATCAGTAATGCTCACAGTCCCAGGTCTTCGCCCACAAGGATCACCTTGATGCGGCCCGCTTTTGACGACCTTCTTGTGATGACGGTCTGGCAGCAGATGCACTCGGGCGACTGGCAGTCCTCGCATTTTCCGGTTTTGGTGCACGGTGTCGCGCGGCCGAGTCTGACTGCGTTGGCGGGGGCGGCCACGTTGCGGGCACGGTCGATTCCGGCGTTCACGTCCTTCACGATCTTGTTGACGCCCGCCACCACGATAACGTTCGACGGTCCGTAGCACAGGAACGCCACGCGGTTGGCGGTTCCGTCCACGTTCACGAGCTCTCCGCCGTAGGTGATCGCGTTGGTGCTCATCAGGAAGAAGTCGCACACGCCCATCTGCGCGTATATCTGCCGCCGCTCTTCATCGTCCTTTGCGTTCGCGCGGTCCAGCACCCGGTAGTTTCCGTTTTTGACGGCGTCCTGCAAGCCGATCTCGGCAACGCTCACGGAGCCGCCCCAGCCCACGCTCGACCCCTCGGGAATCAGTGACAGCGCGATTTTGAGCGCCTCCCCGCGGTCAGCGGCGTAAAAGCCCTCCATATTTCTCTTTTTAAGGCCTGCGATGACCGTTTTCGCGGCGTTTTCGGCGTTGATTCTTTTTGCTTCGTCGATAGTCATTTTTCTCTTCCTTTCATTCCGGAAAGTCGCCCGGGTTGCGCGGGACACTGTCTTATGCGCTGACTTAAAAAAGCCCGGGGCGGCTTTATTTTACCACACCCGGGCTCTTAACGGCAATATGATAATCCGTTACTTTTTTGCCGCGCGCTTCGTTTTTTTCGACTCCTCCAGCGCCTGCTTGCGCGGAGCGACCGGTTTTTCTTTGATTTCCCCGGCCTTGTCGAGAGCGATCTTGGTGAGCAACGGACCGACCAGCTCGTAGATCAGAACCGCGAAAAGCGCGATGCTCCTGATGATCACGCCCGCCTCGCCGAGAGAGAGCGCCTTGAGAGACATTCCCAGCGCGACGCCTGCCTGCGGAAGAAGCGTGATTCCGAGATATTTCTGAACCGTCGGCTCACATTTCATGAGCCTCGACGAGACTGCCGCACCCGAGATTTTGCCTACAGAACGGACAATAATGAACACGATGCCGATCAGGACGACCTGCCAGCTCGAAAACACCGCCAGCTCGAGCCCCGCGCCGCTCAGCACGAAAAAGAGCACCATCACAGGGCCGGTCCACCTGTCCAGCCTGTCCATCAGCTCCGCCGAGAAGTCGCACAGGTTGCAGAAAACCGTTCCCAGCATCATGCACACCAGCAACGACGAAAATCCGACAGTAACCGGTCCGATCTTGAATTCGAGCATCGACAGCGCCACCGCCAGGAACACGAAGCAGACCGAGATCGAGAGCCTCTTCGAGCGCGAGTGGAAAAACCGCTCCGTCCAGTGGAAAAGAAGGCCCAGACCCGCTCCGAGGGCGAGCGAAAGCACAACCTCGACGATAGGGTTCACGATCACCGAGAAAACGTCCACCGTGCCGTGTTCGAGCGCCTTCGCGATACCGAACGACACCGCGAAAATGATCAACCCGACGACGTCGTCGAGCGCCACGACAGGCAGCAGCATTTTCGTGACAGGCCCCTCAGCCTTGTACTGTTTGACGATCATGAGCGTCGCCGCAGGCGCTGTGGCGGCAGCAATCGCACCCATTGTCACCGCAACGGATATTGGCATCACCTCAGGCATCAGGAAATGAAGCCCGATCAGCGCCGCGTCAACCAGCACAGTTGCCGCGACCGCCTGGATCACCGCCACGACGACGGCCTTTTTGCCGGTCTTTTTGAGGTCTTCGAGCCTGAATTCGTTGCCCATCGCGAGCGCGATAAAGCCGAGCGCGACCTCTGAAATGATCGAGTACTGCGATACGTCCTCCGCCGACACGAAGCCGAGCCCGGTGATTCCGAGCCGCCCGAGACAGTAGGGGCCGATCAGTATTCCCGCCACGAGGTAGGCCGTGACCGCGGGAAGGTTCCAAATTTTCGTCACACGGGACATCATCAGTCCCGCCAAAAGCGCCACCGAGAGCGCAAGCAAAACAGTCATATTTCGCCTCTGTTTCAAGAATTCAGCCGGTGCCGGCGAAAAGTTTTAAGAGCCAAGCCTGAAGCATTTGGCGCCGGACGTTTCGAGCCTTGTGCCGGGGCACCGCTTTCGTCGCGCGATTATATATCAAAAAAAATAATTGTCAACAGGAATCCTTCCGAAATACAAGATGCCTGTTGATTTGGCACCCCCTTCAACAGGAAGAAAACCTCACGCGCTCTCCGCTCTTTAATAATTTAAGTGGAAATCCTTCGCGGGATATGGTAAACTTCCCGTGAAAGGGAGGTGGCAGCCGATGACCTTCAGATTCGCGGTGGGACAGGATTCCCACGCTTTCGAAAAATCAACCGAAAAAAAGTACGCGAAGCCACTCGTTCTGGGAGGCGTCGTTTTCGACGGTTACCCCTGCCTCTCCGCCAACAGCGACGGGGACGTGATTCTTCACGCCCTCACGAACGCGGTCTCAGGCATCACCTGCAAAAACATTCTCGGCAAGGTTGCCGATGACATGTGCAAACGCGGCATAACCGACTCGGCGGAGTACTACAGAGTTGCCCTCAAAGACCTTGCGGCGATCGGCGGCAGGCTCGTGAACATTTCCGTGTCCGTCGAGGCTTCGCGCCCGAAATTTGCCCCAAAAATAGACGAAATCAGGCACTCCCTCGCCGCCCTCTCCGGCCTTCCGGAAAACGCGTGCGGAATTACCGCCACCAGCGGTGAACGGCTGACTTCTTTCGGAAGGGGCCTCGGGATCGCTGTCATTGTGGCAGTCACCGTCTCGTTCGAGGACTGACTTCTTGCGGCAGACCCGGATGTATCTCCGGCGCATAACCCCTGTTTTCTATGAAAAAGTACTTTGAAGATTTCAAAAATCTCATAAAAACGCCTGTGTTTTCGGTGCCCGTTTTTGCGGCGGCGCTTTTGTCGTTTGCCTGGCAGCTGACGCGGTTCAACATCGGCATCGACGACGTGGTCCGCAAGCGGTACTTTACCGGCGGCCTCTTCGCGCAGGGGCGGTTCTCGGGGCCGGTGCTCAGCACGCTCTCGGGGTTTGTAAAACCGTTCCCGTTTTTCGAGCCGTTTTTCGGGGTCTTGTTTCTGATCGCGGCATCGTTTACGCTCGCGATCCTGCTACGGCGCGCGTCCAAGGACGGTCTGCCGGTACCGGTGCTGTCGTTTTTCGCGAGTCTGTTCGTGTCGTACCCGCTGATTGCCGAAATTTTCGTGTACAAGGGCTCCGATTTTTACACTGGCTTCGGGTTCTTTCTGTCGGCGGTTTCGCTGCTGGTGATGGACGGATTTTTCAGCGACAGGACCACGGACGGAGGCAATAAAAAGCGCTTCGGGCCGGCGGGAAGAGTCTTTGTGACGGCGGCGATTCAGTTCTTTCTCGTTTCGCTTTACGAGTCGTTCGCGGCGGTCTACCTGGTGCTCGCGGGAATCTATTTCTTCACCTGCGTTTATTTCCGGAAAAACGGCGGGAATACGGGGGCTTGTGAAAAGGCGGAAAACCGCGAAAAGCCCTGCCGCCTGCGCGACCTTCTGCTGCTTGCGCTTCCGCTTGTCGCGGGCGTGGTGCTCGAGTACCTGTTCGGCCTTGCGGTCAACGCGATTTTCGACTTCGGGATCCCGAATTACGCAGCCAACAACATTGCGATTCCCGAGAATTTCTCGCTCGGCTACGTGAAGGACGTCCTCTACCTCCTGTTCAGAAGGTTCTTCCTCGCGGGCGGGTGGTACCTGCCGATAGCCTTTTTCGCGGCCGCGTTCTTCATTTCCGTGCCGGTTTTCATCGTCTGCGCGGTCAAAAAGAAGAGCCTGGCGGTCGTTTTCGCGGCGCTCGGAGTTTACGCCGGCCTCTTCGGAATCGGTCTCCTGGTCGGCGGTTCGGTCAAATACAGAACGTGCGTCAGCCTCGCTCCCTTTACGGCCTTTTTCGTAGCGTTCCTGTTCCACGTTCTGACGCGCAGTCTTAAAAAGAACGCTGGAAAGATCGTCGCGGCGGTGCTGGCGGCGGTGCTCGTGCTCTCGCAGTGCGCGGCAATGAACTACGCCTTCGACTCCAACGAGCTCCGGTGGCGCGAAGAAAAAACGGTGCTCACGGCATGCGCGGAAACGCTCACGAAGGGCGGCTACGACGTCGAAAACAAGCCGGTCATCTTTATAGGCGAGTACAGGCTTTCGGACGAAGTGCTGTCGAGAAAGTACGTCAGAAGCGACGACCCGCTGTACGTTTTCGTGAAAAAAGCCGCGAACAAGGCGGGCTTCAACCTCGCTACGACAGATCTGGACGAGACGTTCGTGCTGGAGACGTGCATGGCGGGGTTCGGCTCCGTGATAACGTGGGGCGTTTTCGACGCGTATTCCTGCAACGAAGGGCTCCTGCTCGTTTTCGACCACCTCGGCTACCACTTCATTCAGGGGACCGCGGAGCGCTACGAGGAGCTCTCGAAAGAAGAAGAAAAGTACCCGGTTTTCAACGAAACCGGTGAAATAACAGAACTGGAGGACGTGATCGTGGTCCGCTTCGGCTGACCTTAAAGAAACGGCGCGCCTCTCCGGAAGGAGATCAAAATGCAAAACACAGAAAAAGTCAGACTCGCAGTCATCGGTCTCGGCAGCCGCGGAGGGTGGCTCGTGGACCAGTTCCTGACGATGGACAACGTCTTTATTTCCGCCCTTTCCGACGTCTATGAAGACCGCGTTGAAAGCTGCGCCGCGAGGGTCGAAAAAGCCTGCGGCGAAAAGCCTTTCTGCACCACGGACTACCGGGAGATCATCGGCAGGAACGTCTGCGACGCGGTTCTCATCTCCACCGGCTGGGAAGACCACGTAAAGATCGCCCTGGATATGATGGAAGCGCACATTCCCGTCGGTCTCGAAGTCGGCGGAGCCTATTCTGTCGCGGACTGCTTCAGGCTTGTTGAGACGTGGGAGCGCACGAGAACGCCGCTCATGTTCTGCGAGAACTGCTGCTACGACCGCTACGAGCTGATGGTGCTCAACATGGTGCGGCAGGGACTGTTTGGCGAAGTCGTTCACGCGGAAGGCGGCTACATGCACGACCTCAGGACCGAGGTTCTCTTCGGCCGCGAGAACCGCCACTACCGCCTCGAGAATTACAAGCACCGCAACTGCGACAACTACCCCACCCACGACCTGGGCCCGATCGCGACGGTCCTGAACATCAACCGCGGCAACCGCATGGTCTCCCTCACCTCGACCGCCTCAAAGGCAGCCGGCCTTAACGACTACGCGCGGCTCCACGAAAACGTAGACCCCGCCCTTCGCGACTACCCGTTCGCTCAGGGCGACATCGTGGTGACCAACATCAAATGCGCAGACGGCGCAACGATCACGCTGACCCTCGACACGACCCTCCCGCGTCCCTACTCCCGCGGCTTCACGATTCGCGGCACCCGCGGAATGTACCAGGAGGACGGGAACTACATCTACCTCGACACCGATTTCACCGAGGCGGACCACTGGAACTGGAAGATCCACTGGAACAACGCGGAGGAGTACCTTAAGAAGTACGAGCACCCGATCTGGAAGCGCTACCTTGAGGACGGCGTCCGCGGCGGACACGGCGGAATCGACTTTCTGGTGTACGACGACTTTTTCGAGCGCGTGAAGGACGGCAGGCCGATGCCTCTCGACGTGTACGACGCGGCGGCGCTCATGTGCATCACGCCTCTCACGGCTGAGTCGATCAGGAACAATTCGGCGCCTGTCGAGATTCCGGACTTCACCTGCGGCGCGTGGGAAACGACTGACGGCAGCTGGCGGTTCGTGTGAGTTTAAAGCCCTCGGATTTATGAATGATTTATAATTACAAGCGAGGCCCCCTCCGCGGTTTCAGGCTTTAACAGTCTGACTGAGAGGGGGCCGGTTTTTAGTCTTTATCGGGAATGGCTGCGCCGGTGTTTTCCGGGTTCATTAAGTGTCCTTTCTTAATAACTCCAAGTACTCTGCGTATGCAAAAACGCGCGTTTTCCCGGACCTGGCGTAGTACAGCAGTATGCCTTCGTCGCAAAGATAAGAAATGTATTTAGCGATGGCATTTTGGGAAAGCCCGAGTGCCGCCGCCGTCCTGACAGTAGTGATAATCGGATTGCTCTCAATATACGCCAACAGTCTCAGCAGATTTTCCCGCGAGCGTTTAGGCGCATATGCCAGTTTCGCGGCGTTTTTCCGGTGCAGTTCATCCATACGCCTGACCGTCTCTGCGGCGTCGGCTGCCGTTTCGGCAACGCCCCGCAGAAAGAACTTGATCCACTGTTCATAGTTTCCGGTTCTCCGGACTTCACTCATTCTGTCATAGTATTCAATCCGGTTCTCCTTCAGGTAGCACGACATGTACAGCGCAGGCGACGATATCGTATTCATGCCCATCAGAAACAGTGTTATCAGCAGTCTGCCGACGCGCCCGTTCCCGTCGAGAAACGGGTGAATCGTCTCGAACTGATAGTGAATAAGAGCTGCCTTAACAAGCGGATCGATGCCGTCGTCGTCATTCATGAATTTCTCCAAGTCAGACATGCATTCAATCATATCGTCCGGATTCGGAGGAATAAACCGCGCGGTTTTTAATGTGCTTCCTGCGCCGCCGATCCGGTTTTGCGACGTTCGGAATCCCCCCGGCGTTTTGTCATTTCCGCGAACGCCTGTCATGAGCACCCTGTGTGTCTCACGGATCAGCCTGTTGCACAGGGGCAGCGTCTCCATTCTTTCGATCGCGTAGTTGACAGCGCGAACATAATTCACGACGTCGGATACGTCCGCGTTGGCGTTCTCGTCAATTTCGGGATTCAGCACGTCCTCGAGAGTACACTGTGTCCCTTCGATCTGCGACGAAACAAGCGCCTCTTTTCTAACATACATGGATACGAATAAATCTCTGTCCGGTATTTGCCCGGATATTCCCTCGAGCAACGCCAGCTCTTTATGCGCGTCAATCAGCAGCGCCTGCATCTCGGCATCAATTTCGATATCCGGCTGAGGCGGGAGCGGCTGTGGATAATACGAAAAGTAAGCGGCCTCACCGCCGAGGTTTTGCACCGTTCTTCCTGCACGGGTCTTCATCGGATCGCCTCCAATTTGATTTTTCCGGTATCAGTTTAGCAGAGAAAACTCACAAAGTCAACAGTTTGTGCATTTTCTCGCCTTATTTGAGAGAGAAAACTCACGAATCCGGCAATTTGTGCGTTTTCCCGGCGTTTTTTAGGGAGAAAACTCACAAAAGTGCGGGAGTGCAATCGCGGCTTCGGATTGCTCTACGTGAATGCGGTAAACCCGGAAATGCCTCTTTTTGTACGAAAAATTTGACATTCCCGCGCGCACGTAGTATACTAAAGCATTGAACAGTCAACGACCATTGACTAAGGAAACCCGGTGATTTACTGATTTATGAAAAAAATCGCGATTCTCGGCGCCGGCGGATTCGTCGGCAGAAGCCTTTGCGAATATTTCCGAACACTCTCCGGAAGCTATGACGTTGTCGGGGTTCGCAGGAGCGACTTCAGTCTCCTGGACGGCGACGCGGTGGCTTCTTTTATTGAGCGCGAAAAGCCGGACGCGGTGATCAACTGCGCAAGTGAAGGCGGCGCGAGGAAGACCGGCTACGGCGACGGCGGCGGAGTTGTCGAGAACAATCTGAGGATGTTCTTCAACGTGGAGCGCGCGCTTCCCGAGAAGACGCTTTTCATCAGTTTCGGCAGCGGGGCGCAGTACGACAAGTCGCGCGACCTCGTGAAGGTGCGCGAGACCTCCCTCGGCGAGCGCATTCCCGGCGACCCCTACGGCTTCTCGAAGTACGTTCTCGCGAAGTACGTGGAAGACGGCGGCCGCAAAATGACGCTCTTCCCCACAATTTTCGGTCTGTTCGGGCCCAACGAAGACTACACCTACAAGTTCATCTCCAACGCGTGCGTCAAGAACATGCTCGGCATGGACATCCGCATCAACCAGAACGTTCGCTTCGACTACCTCTACATCGACGACTTCTGCGCGATCATTGCCGCCCTTGTCGAGAACGGTGAGCCGCGCCACAGGGTCTTCAACATCACCCCCACGCAGTCTGTGACTCTCACGGAGCTGGCGGAGGCGGTCAACCGCGCGGGAACGGGCAAGTCCGCGATCAGCGTCGTGAACGAAGGAATGAACTTCGAGTACACCGGCTGCAACCGGCGGCTTTTCGAAAACCTCGGCCGCGAGTTCCGCTTCCTGCCGTATGAGGAGTCGGTCGCGCGCCTCTACAATGCGCTCGAAAAGAACCTCGCGAATCTCGATACGGACGCGGTCAGAGCCGACGCCGCGATTAAACACTGCAAAACAAGGGAGACGCCGGAAAAAGCCTGACGGATCAGACTCCGGAATTCCCTTAAAATAGGAAAAATTCATGCTCCAGCCGCAACTTGTTGCGCGACCGCCTGAAACCGGTCACATCGCACGCAAAACCGCGGCTCGAACGGAGGACAGAGGAAATATGAAGAAAATTACGGTAATGATTCCGTGCTACAACGAAGTCGAGAACGTCGAGGCGATCAGCCAGGCGGTCATTGACATTTTCGAGCAGGACGAGACCCTGCAAAAGTATGCGTTCGACATCCAGTTCATCGACAACTGTTCTGTTGACGGCACCCGCGACAAGCTCGAGGAGATCTGCGCCCGCGAGAAGCGCGTGAAGGCCATTTTCAACGTCAAGAACTTCGGCCAGTTCAACTCCCCCTTCTACGGAATGCTCCAGGCCGAGTGCGACGCGCTTGTCCTTTTGTGCGCCGACTTTCAGGACCCGGTGGAGCTCATTCCCACGTTCGTGAAGGAGTGGGAGAACGGCTACAAGATCGTCTGCGGCATCAAGAACCAGAGCAAGGAGAGCAAGTTCCTCTACAACCTCAGGACGATGTACTACAAGCTCATCAAGAAGTTCTCGACCGTCGACCAGATCGAACACTTCACCGGCTTCGGACTCTACGACAACGACTTCCTGAACATTCTGCGCCGGCTTGACGACCCGACCCCCTTCCTGCGCGGAATCGTGGCGGAGTACGGCTACAAGCGCAAGGACATTCTCTACTGCCAGGAAGAGCGGCGCGCGGGAAAGACTCACAACAACTGGGTCAGCCTTTTCGACGGCGCAATGCTCAGCGCCACCTCGTACACCCGCGTCGGCGTCAGGCTCGCAGTTTGTGCCGGCTTCGCGCTCACCTGCCTCAACCTGCTGCTCGCGCTCGCCTACATTATCGTGGCGATCTGCGTTCCCGCGGCCTGGAACCTCTGGGTCATTCCGATACTCATCGCGATCTTCCTGGTGGGCTCGGTGCTCATGTTCTTCACCGGCTTCGTGGGCGAGTACGTCATCTCGGTGAGCAAGCGCGTCACGAACAGGCCGCTGGTCGTTGAAGAGAAGCGTATTAACTGGGAAAAAAAAGACTAATCACGAATTATACTTTTTAAACGGGAAGCTGCCGGATTGTTGAAAGACCCGGTCCTTCCCGTTTTTTAACAACCCGGAGGCCTCTGGATTATGAAGATAAAAGTTAAAAAACTTCCCTACGAAAAGGTGAAAAACATACCGGCGCCGGCCCGCGTGAGCCCAAAGAGGCCGGCGCGCGTTTTTCGCTTTTTGATGAAGTCCCTCGGTGCCGGCGACCTCAAGGCGACGTCCTTTGAAAACAGTTTCACGGGCGGGCTGGAAGGCTTTCCGGACGAGCCGTGTCTCATTCTGATGAACCACTCGAGCTTTATCGACCTCGAGATCGCGTCTTCGATCATCTATCCGAAGCCGTTCGCGATCGTGTGCACCTCCGACGGCTTTGTCGGGAAAGAGGGCCTGATGCGCAATCTCGGCTGCATTCCCACCAACAAGTTCGTCACGGACGTGCGCATCATCACGGACATGAAGTTCGCCCTCGAGAAGAACCGCACCCACGTCCTTCTGTACCCCGAGGCCAGCTACTCCTTCGACGGCTGCGCCACCCCTCTCCCACGCAGGATGGGCGTTGTTCTCAAGAAGCTCGGAGTGCCCGTTTTGATGATCAGAACGTACGGCGCATTCACCCGCGACCCGCTCTACAACATGCTTCAAAATCGCAAGGTCAAAGTCTCATCGGAGACCTCCCTGCTCTTCTCGCGGGAAGACCTGAAGGCGAAAACCGTTGACGAAATTGACCTTGTTTTAGACGAAAAGTTCTCGTTCGACAACTTCGAGTGGCAGCGCGAAAATCACATCCGCGTGGATGAACCGTTCCGCGCCGACGGCCTGGAGAGGATTCTTTTCCGCTGTCCGTGCTGCGGGAAAGAGGGCTTTATGCAGGGAAAAGGCACCCGGATTTTCTGCGAATCCTGCGGCGCCTCCGCGGAGCTTGACGAGTTCGGGAGCCTCGCGGGCGACTTCGGGTTCGACTCCGTTCCGCGGTGGTACGCATGGGAGCGCGCGGAGATCGCGAAGGAGGTTAAAGAAGGGACGTTTTCAATCGACTGCGACGTAAGCATTCTCGTGCTCCGCGACTTCAAGGCGGTCTACGACATCGGGAAGGGTCACCTCACGCAGGACGCCCAAGGAATCCGCGTCACCGGCGCGAACGGAGAACTCGACTTCACGCACCCCGCCTCCGCCTCCTACAGCCTGTACGCCGACTATTTCTGGTACGAGCTGGGCGACATGATCTGCACCGGAAACCGCGATTTTCTCTATTACTGCTTCCCCGACCCCGCCGCGCGCGTTCCCGTCGCGAAAGCCAGACTCGGCGCCGAGGAATCGTTCAAGCTTGCTAAAAGCAGCCGGAAATCCGCGGACGGCTGAGGACCGGGGCGGCCAACCGGAATAATAAAACAGTTGAGCCCGCCGTTCTTTAATGTTATAATACGCACTGTAATAACTTCTTCCGGCCGCGGTTTTCCGATCGCGGACTGCGAAAAATCAAGGAGGAAACAATGAAAAAACTGATTTGCGCCATGCTCGCGCTTGCGCTTGTTCTTGGATTGTGCGTCATTTCTTCTTTCGCCGAGGATACAAACCTCGCGCTTGACAAGTACGTTGAAGTCGAAATGGATATCGTAAACGGCTCTGACAACCCGGACATGGCGGGCGGTTTCTGGAGCAGCGAGTTTCTGACCGACGGCGAATGGCCGGCATTTACGAACAACGGCGTTGTCCCGCTTGGATGGTATTCCTGCAGCCCCGACATTGACGTCGACATTACGCTTGAGCTCGACCTTGACGACGTCTACAACGTTTCCGAGATTCGTCTTCTTCCTCAGAAATTCATCGGCGGCTACACCTATCCTTCGACCTACGAGGTTTCGGTTTCCGCTGACGGAAAAACCTACGAAGTGATCGGCGGAGAGACAGGGCAGCACGTCGGCGCTTACCTGTTCTCGAGCTACACGCCTTCCGATCCGTACAGGGACGAGTGCTACGTTACGTGCGAGGCTCCGGTTTACACGCTGAGCAACAAGGCCGTCAGATACGTTTTGATCCATATCACCCAGATGGGAAATGACCCGGGCGACGGACTCCACTACTCAGGTTTCGGCGAGATCGAGGTTTACGGCGACCCGAATCCCGTTCAGAAAGAGACCCCGACTCCCGAAGTGACAGAAGCTCCCACCGAAGCTCCTACGGAAGTGCCCACCGAGGTTCCGACCGAAGCTCCCGTCGAAAATCCGACCGAGGAAGCGACCGAGCCTGCCGAGCAGCCCACCGAGGCGGTCGAAGAGCCCACTGAAGCTCCCGAAGAGCCCACGGCTGAGCCCGCTACCGAAGCTCCCGAAGAGCCCACAAAGGCTCCTGAGGAACCCACCCAGGCCCCCGAGGAACCTACGGCAGAACCGGATGAAGAGCCCACAAAGGCCCCCGAGGAAGCGACTTCCGAACCCGCCGAAAAGCCTACCGAAAAGCCCGCAAAGAAGGGCTGCGGAAGCTTTGCCGCAGGAACTCTTGCCGTCGTCTGCCTTGCCGGCGCGGCGCTGCTGATTGTCAGGAAGAAGCATTGATATTTGCCTGGTTTTAGGTAAATTTTAGGGGCAGGCCGCTGAGGCCCGCCCCGTTCTTTTTATCCCGTTTCCATCACGTAAAAAGTCTTAAGCTTCAGTCGCCCTTTCACGCGCATCCACTTCTTAAAGCGCCCGGTGCGGACGAAGCCCGCCTCTTCGTATACTTTTAACGCGCGCAGGTTGTCCTTTGCCACCGAGAGCCTGACGCCGTCGTCGGGAAATTCCTGCAGCGCGAAATTGACAGCCGCTCCCGTGAGCCTGAGGCCGTAGCCCTTCCCGAGGCCGCACAGTTCCGGCTTTAGACCGATCGCGATGTCCGTCGAATTGCTTCTGCGGTAGATTCTGTCCGCCCCGCGGCACTTTATTTTCGCGGCAGGTCCCACGGCGATAAAACCGAGCGGACCGGCTATGCAGTCAGGGTCGCATTCGTCAAACGTCGCGGAGTCGTAAACCGGAAAATGAAGGCCGTTCATGACCTGGTCAAGTTCCTCCGCGTCGCCGTCGAAGTCGTACATCTCGTAAGGCGGTCCGTATTTCCACGTCGAAATCGCGCGGGCCGCGGACTCCGTCATTTCGGTCACAACAAGGCCGTCGCTCTCGATTATTATGAAGCTGTCGCCGTAAAGACCCATGGGCTGACGTCTCCTTAAAAAAACAGGTGTATATTTTCTAAAACAGGGGCCCCGTTGCAATAAAAGGCCCCTGCTTTTCCCTTTTTTCAGGCAAAAATCAATACTCGATCTTTCTCACTCTGATAATGCCCTCGGTCGCCGCGATGCGTCCGAGAAGCTCGTTCGTGACCTCGGAATTCGTGTCGAGCACCGTGTACGCCATCTCTTTTTTAGACTGGTTCGTGAGGTGTTCGATGTTGATCTTGGCCGAGCCGAAAATCGAGGTGATGTTCGAGATCATGCTCGGAACGTTGTCGTGAATGATGCACACGCGCACCTTGCAGTCGGGAAGCGTCTCGACGTTCGGCAGGTTCACGCTGTTCCTGATCACGCCGTACTCGATGTAGTCGCGGAGTTCGCGGGCCGCCATGCACGCGCAGTTGATCTCGGACTCGGGTGTTGACGCTCCGAGGTGGGGGATCGCGACGGTGTTGGGCATCTCAAGAACCTCCGGTGACGGGAAGTCGGTAACGTATTTCGCGACCTTTCCGGATCTGAGCGCCGCGTCCATGTCGGCGTAGTCCACGATCTCGCCCCTCGCGAGGTTCAGAATTCTGACGCCGTACTTCATCTGGGAGATCGTCTCCGCGTTGATCGAGCCCTTCGTGGAGGGATTCAGCGGAACGTGCACCGTAATATAGTCGCTGACCTCGAAAATCTCCTTAAGCGTGTCGGCCTTGTGGATCTTTCTGGAAAGTCCCCACGCGGAACCGATGGAGATGTACGGGTCGTAGCCGTAGACGTCCATACCGAGGTCGTGCGCGACGTTCGCGACCATAACGCCGATAGCGCCGAGACCGATGACGCCGAGCGTCTTTCCGTGGATCTCGGGGCCCTCAAAACGCGACTTGCCCTTTTCGACCGCTTTCGCGCAGTCAGGGTCGCCGGCAAGCGTTTTCGCCCACTCTACGCCGCCCGTTATGTCGCGCGAGGCGAGGAAGAGCGCCGCTATCGTGAGCTCCTTGACCGCGTTCGCGTTGGCTCCGGGTGTGTTGAAAACGACAACGCCCTTTTTGGAGCAGACGTCGATCGGAATGTTGTTCACGCCCGCGCCGGCCCGCGCGATCGCAAGCAGGCTGTCGTCAAATTGCATATCGTGGAGGTTGGCCGAACGGACCATGATTCCGTGCGGGTTCTCCAGCGCCTCGCCGACGTCGTAGCGGTCCCTGTCGAAAATGTCGGTGCCGGACGCGGCAATCTTGTTCATCAGTTTGATATTGTATTTCATAGCTTCAGTACCCTCCCGCGGGAATTTCTTAAGGAACCACTGCTTTAATGCTCTTTACGCAAGCGGCGGATAACTGACTGCGTACGCCTGAGCGTAGTTCGATTTTTACAGCTGTTCTTTACGAGTATGAGGTGTCTAACGACAGTTTTGCTGCCGCTTGCTTTTCGAGAAACCGCGGATGTCTCCACTCGGTCTCTGGTTTAGCTACCGCTAAAAGTCGCCCTTGTG
>JAEEGI010011969.1_pt1 | contig 18624 bp, 13 predicted proteins | sample 8958751 | NCBI WGS metagenome assembly JAEEGI01 (sample SAMN16246545, study PRJNA631951) | gut metagenome | biome: gut microbiome; feature: rumen; material: KS-attached | host: Bos | place: Iran: Karaj | collected 2018-10 | reverse complement strand
GTAAGTACACACTCTACATGAATCAGAAAATAATCTAATTAATCCGATTATTGCTGCAACTATTTTTTTCATAAAGCTGTCTCCTGTTTTTTAATGACTATATAAAATATTTTATTTTGGATATTATCCTTATCCATATTTTTATCTTTTATATCTTCATCGCTACATGACACAAATCTTTCACACCAACGTTCATCCGCGAATATAAATTTTGTTGCGTACGTACCATCGCTTCCTTTAATCATACCAATATTATTTACGCCTGGTAGTTTTTTCTCAAAGTATCCATTTTGTGAAAAAACCAATGTGTCCATTCCCGTCGGATCCACATACTACACCGGGTTGTTCGCGCAGTAGGCATACGGGGTCATCCAGAAGTACTTCTCGAACATGGGGTCACGGCTTGTGAACACCGGCGGTTTGTAGTATCTTGCTTCGTAATAGTACATGCCGGTTTCCTCGTCCAACTCCTTGGCGTTGAAGGCATATTTGGGAAGGATGTTGCTGTAGAAGTTTGCGTTGTACTCGGTTGTGATTTCACCAACCTGCGGCGTAACAGAAAAAATCCGTTTTCCATAGCAAGGCAGCGGCGCAGAACGATGCGAGCGAAGCGGATTGCGTCGTTCCGCCAGCTGGCGCGCGTAATGGACAGGATTTTTTCCCCCGCCGCGAAAGGCTCTTTCTTTTGCTTCTGTTACCTTCGGTGAAGTTTGCTCTCGCTCGAAAAAATGAACAAGTTCTTTTTTGCTCGCTTGCCGCAAACTTTCTTTGAGCCAACAAAGAACGTTTTCCGATAGTGAGAGCGGAATACAAGCTTGCTTGGATTTCGCCGAACGTAGGAAAACTTCTCCGAAGGAAAAATGAAGAGAAGATGTTTTCATAACCGTTTCAAAATCGTTCCGCATGGCTTATAAAATCACTTCAACAACGCAAAAAATTTCATATTATTGTGGCCTCCGCCGCAACCTTCCCGCTGCTGTTAGGAATCGGGATTGCACCCAATCTCCCGCATCCGGCCATTTCCGCTTCAAAGCCATTTTATGCAGCTCCTTGTTTTTCATGTCTTTTAAACATCACTGTTTTTTCAAAACTATTTTTTGTAAAGATATACACTTTTTGTAATACTCTGTAATAAAAAATGTTAACCAATCACACGAAAGTGTTATCCTATTCATGGATTTTTCATGTCTGTTGAAAAAAGGATAAAAAATCCAGAAGGAGGTTGCCACCAGAACAGGGTTCAAGAACCTTTCCTCCTTTTGCCGCTTCTTCAAGAAACAGACCGGCATGACGCCGGGGGAATACCGGGACAGCCAGGGGGTGTAGGGGGCAACGGCAAGATAGGCCTGGCGGTCAAACTCCGGTGGTGAATTTGCATTTTTCAGTTTCAATTGAGCCGATAATTGGAGAAAAATGGCTTTGAAACAATTCTGAATTTTTTTTTTGGTCTGTGTGGAATTCGTAAGTAAATTTTATGGATATTTGCAGCGAAATTTTACAGCGGTAAATTTTACGGCCATAAAATAATAAGGATATGAAAAAGTTTTATAATAGAGGGCAGGAAATGAAACAGTTGCATGAAATGCAACGTCAGTCATACGAAGACTACAGCAGGTTTGTAGTGCTGACAGGCCGAAGACGTGTGGGTAAAACAAGCCTGGTGTATCGGCTGATGGATGAGACAAAGGAGACGGCTCCGGGCTTGTACTTCTTTGTAGGTCGCAAGGCAGAGGCCACGTTGCTGAGCAATTTCTGCGAGGAAGTGCGCGAAAAATTGGGCGAGTATGTGCCGGAAGGTGTCACAAGTTTCCGCAGCCTGATGCAACTGCTGCTGGAGATTGGGAAGCGGCGCCGGTTCACTCTGTTCATAGATGAGTTTCAGGAGTTTGACAACGTGAATCCGGAGGTGTTCAGCGATATGCAGGAGTTGTGGGACAAGTATAAAAAGAAAACGAATGTATGCCTGATCGTTTCAGGCAGCATCTTCAGGATGATGGAGAAGATATTCAAGGACGAGGGGCAGCCGCTGTTCGGCCGTGACGACTGCACAATCAAACTGCAGCCATTCACGACGGCAACCATGCGGGAGATTCTGGGCGACTACAAGGCGGACTATACGAACGAGGATTTGCTGGCGTTATGGACCATCACAGGCGGAGTGGCCCGTTACATAGAGGTGCTGATGAACAACCGTTGTACGAACGTGAATCAGATGCTTCATTATGTGTGCATGAGCGGCGACAGTTTCTTTATGGACGAAGGACGTTCGGTGTTGCTTCAGGAATTTGGCAAACAGTATGGCACCTATTTCAGCATATTGGATCAGATAGCGCACGGTGATGTGACACAAAATGAGATTGAAGCTGCTTTGGCCATGAAAAGCCTTGGCGGACAGTTGAAAATGCTGGAAGAGAAGTATGGTATTGTGCAGAAGAAACGTCCTGTGGGTGCGAAGGAAGGCAGCCAGACAGTGCGTTACGGGATCCAGGACAATTTCTTCCGTTTCTGGTTCCGGTATATCCACCGTTACAGTTCGCTGATAGAGATTCAGAATCTGCCGGCTCTGGAACAGGTCATGGTGAGTGACTACACGACTTTTTCAGGCATTGCATTGGAGCGCTGGTTCCGGCAGAAGATGATGGAGAGCTGCCGTTACAGGGTGATTGGCGGCTGGTGGCAGGGCGGTGGGAAAAACGCTAAAGGCAACAATGACGATTTCGAGATTGACATCGTGGCAGAGACACTGGACGGCAGTGTCGAGGCTTATGAGGTGAAACGCAACCCACAGAAGTACAATCCGGCACGGCTGCGGGAAAAAGTGGGGATGATGCAGCAGCACCTGTATCGCGGCCAAGAGGTGAAGCTGTTTGGGTTGAGCATGGAGGAGATGTGATTGCCCCTGAACCAAACCAACAAGTGCTTTTCCAAACCTGGCCGGAGAATGCGCAAATCGGCTCAAAATACGTGGTGATTTAGCATTTTTTAGTTCATGTTGAGTCCATCGTGTTGCTGATGCCCCATCCGACGATATACCGGCTGAACACGTCTATGATGGCGGCAAGGTACATGAACCCCCTTTTTCATTGGTATGTAGGTGATGTCCATCTCCCACACCTGGTTGCAGTGGTCTATTTCCAAGCCACGGAGCAGGTACGGGAACTTTATCTTGGCATACAGGCTTTGCAGCTCCTTGTCCCTGGCCTTTTCCGGCACCTCCTGTGTGAAAACAATGGCGGCTTTGGAAAGAAACTCCCTCTTCCATGTGGAAATCTGTTGCTGCGTCAACTCAAATTTGGTCGACAGTTCCGCCAGCGTCTGCTGACCCTTAATGGCTTCAATGGCTACGTTAGGTTCCCTGAAACTGCTCACGCTCAATAAAGTCAAATTAATTTGCCTTTATATTCGCTTACGCGCAGTTTTAGCCTTGAACTCCGCTGTAAATTTTCTTCTACCTTTCATACGACAAAACCAATGCAAGTTGAGCGCAATTGAGCTTGCTCAAATTGCCGAAACGCAGCTTGGTTTATCCAACATTACAATTTTTTTGTTTACAACTGCTGTCCAAATTTCGGGGGCCATTATATCTCCTTCTGGGTAACACGGAGGAGATGATAGGTTTCGGGATAAGATATTTGTTGGATTTGTAGACCCCATTTGTGGAGAATTTTCCACACCGGCCTACCATTCAAACCCTATCCGCAGGGCTGAAAAAAGCGCATTCCCCAATTGTACGCCGTTGCCGGAGGGGTTTATGATATACTGCAGGTCAGGCTGGATATAGAAATGGCCGTTAATGCCCCATTGCCATGTAAGCTCCACCGCCGTCTCGTTGCGAAACGAGCCACCCTCCCACCGGATGGCGGCGTTCGTCACCGCCAGTCCAAGCACATCGGCACCCGACCTGAAAAACAGTCCGGAAAGGTTTGCACCGAACGCATACTGCAGCGGATGCGTGCAGCTGTCCGACAGATGTACGGCACCCATGCCGAATAAACGGAGGCTGTGCCGTTCAGTTTCCAGAACAGGCTGTTCCGCCGAGGCCTGAATGCTTACGGTCCAGTCGCTGGTCTGCGCAATGAGGGCCGTTTTTACTATTGTCCCGACTTTGGTGGAATACTCCCCCTCCACCACCATATTGGCCCCCTTTTCCTTCTGGAAACGCCATTTGAGGTTGTAGGGGTTGTCCTCCCAGTCAATCGGCGTGTCGAACAGGGCGGCCTGCAGCCGGAACGAAGAGGAAGGCTGCCACCGCAGATTTGCGCCCCAGGTGAAGAGCGGGAAAAAGGAAAGCTGGTGGTTGCACGAAAGTGCGGAGGATATTCCGAACGAAGAATTGAAATAGAGGTTGGCAGCGTCTGCAAAACAGAAATGGGCGCAAAAGTCCTGCATTCCCAGGGTTGCTTCCCAGTTTCCCCATCGCTGCCACAGATAGCACTCCTGCAAAAAGAGATGGTTGCCTGCCTCGATGTAGTCAGCCACCTGCAGGTCGCCTATCCAGCTTTCGGACGGGGTGCAGCCGTGTGTCCAGCCGCCGGTCAGCGTGAAGCCGCCGTTCCGCCAGCGTCCGGACTCCTCCCCGTTGTAGGAGATTCCCAGAACCGCATATCCCAAATAGCCGCCGCCCCTTTCCATGCCGCCTGAAAGGTTGCCGGCCGCATCGCCGATGTAGGAAACCACCGGTCTCCACGGCGTTCGCACACCAGTGCTGTCCTGCGCAAATGCACTCGCTGTCAGGCAACAAGACGCTATCAGCAATAATAACTCTTTACCAAATCGCATAATTGCAAAGATAGAAAAAATGCAGTCATGCCATCCCCAGAGGGACTGGAACCTCTATAAGGCCAGACGGAAGCCGACACTGTAATCGGTGAAAGTGGGGTTGTACTCACTCCTGCGTGTGACACGGAGACGTCTTGCATCGTTGTACAGGCTGCCACCACGAAGCACACGCTTGAAACCGGCCGCCGGACCTTGCGGATTGGTGACCGTATCAGCCGTATAGGCTGCCATCCAGTCGCTACACCACTCCAAAACGTTACCAGTCATATCATACAAACCAAGTTCATTGGCGGCCTTGGTTTTGACCGCGTGAGTTTCTCCACCGCAATTATCTGTGTACCAAGCGACATCATCCACATTGTCGCTACCGCTGAATTTGTATCCATGACTGTTCCCGCCTCCACGTGCGGCATACTCCCACTCCGCCTCGGTAGGCAGACGGAATTGTTTGTCTGTAAGCTGGTTCAACTTTTCAATAAATGTTTTGCAGTCATTCCAACTAATCTCCTCAACAGGTCGGTCGGGGAATTTGAAATGGGAAGGGTTGCTGCCCATCACGGCCTGCCAAAGTGCCTGCGTAACCTCAGTTTCCGCAATGTAGTATTCGCTTAGGGTGACACAGTGCTGAGGCAATTCGTTGCTATAAGCTTCAGAATCTGTGATTGGTGCTCCCATCATGAACGTTCCGCCTTCAACCTTGACCATCTTGAACGTGACACCGTTTACGGTTATGCTATCGACATTTCCCGAAGGTGAAGGTGGTGGTGTAGGCGTTGGCGTTGGCGTAGGTGTAGGTGTGGAACCACTTTGATTACCATTGTTATTCACCTCTTTTTCGCAGGAGAACATCATCAGTCCTGCCATCAATGCCACCACGGGCAGAATTTTGGATATTATTTTCATTGTAACAGAAAATTAATGATTACTACCATTAGGATTAATTTGCAGGGCGGACGAGCCGCACGGAGTACCCGGCATTGCGGGAGAGGTATAAAGCACTCACATACTTGCTATAGAAGTAACCATAGCCCACATTGCCGTAACTGTTGCATGATGACGACCAGTAATACCCGTATGAACCGGCATATAGCACCGAAGTGCCTGAGCGGCGGCCGGCCGCAGGCAGGAACACACAACCGGCATCCTCCAATGCACCCCATTGTGCGGCAGTGATGACATTGGAATTGAATGTGGCATTTGTGGTGTTGGTGCTGTCCAACGAATATACGGTGGAACTCCAGTTGTCGGGAACAATCACAAGTCCCGGAACACCGTTGACCGAGGCTTTGGCATAACGTATGCCGGAAGCGGTGCTTCGGCTATTAATGAGATAATCCCACTCGGGACCGGAAATGGCACGCCATGTGCCGGGAGCGTCAGTGGAGGATGTTTTGGGGTTATAGATGGCATTATAGACACCCCAATCGTAGTTGGTTCCGGAAATACTGGTGTTCCCGTTGCCATAATCATCATTTTTCGTGCTTGCCATATACGGATATTTGTTGTCGTATCCGCTTGTGCCCCATCCGAAAAGATCTATCCAGCCTGTATATGAGGAGGAAATGTTGCCATTATCGGAACCGATGGTATCCCACTGGTTGGGAGCGAAACGCCAGGTGCCGGCAGCTGTACCGCCTCCGGCAACAGCATGTGTGGTGGCGTCGGTGCCGCCGCCAGTGGCGCTCCACTGCAGGTTGCCAGGTGAAAAGACAATCTTGCTGTTTTCACCTACAGAAAATGCAGCCGATTCCGACATTGTGAATACCAAAGTGAAATTTTCGCTTGCCGTCTGTGCCTGCCGGACCTCCCTGCTTGCGACAGATTTGCCGCCGATTGTAGCATATCCCACAATTTTAAGGACATCACCGCTTTGGAAAGGGTTCACGGACTGGCTTTTTTCTGCAGCCAGAACAGTTCCGCAAGGCTGTATGCTGTTTTCCGGACCATCTCCGCAGTTGAGCAGCCTGACGGTTTTACGTCCCTGCGGGGTGGCAACTGACAACAGGTAAACCTGAGCTTTCTGAAGCCGGACCTCAAAAAGGTTGTTTCCAGCCACAAGCGTCACATTCCGCTCAACAATCTTCTGTCCTGCAATATTATAGACCTTCAAGGTGGCGTTTCCGCCCTGCGGCATGGAAACGGACACATTGGTTGTTCCGTTGAACGGGTTGGGATACGCGGCAATGCCGGCTGACATGCCTTGTGCCCCAGTGATTCCCACAGTGGGGAATTCAAGCACGGTGTCAGGATATACAATGGTTTCGCTCCACGACCGGCTTGTGTTCTGCACCCTGACGGAATCCAAACGGACAAAGCTCCCCTTATCGGTGGCTCCTGTGAATTTCAGTGTGATGTTCTGCGACATGGCGGACTGCGCCATAACAAGACCGGCCAAGGCCAACAGCGTAATTAATTTTTTCATAAACAGTTAATATCTATTTGTTAATACTGGTTTGTTTTTGCAAAGATAGCCAAAATACGGATACGCCCCGCCACCCGTGTGGGAAAATTTCCATGCCCTCCCCATTTGTGGGGATTTTTTCCATATCGCCATACCAAAAACGGGTTAACAACATCGGGTGAGAAAACAGAAAAAAACGGCATGATGTAAGGATGCACCGAACCTCATGTTTTTCCGACCTTTGCACAAATCATAATGTAAAAGGTCTGAACATGAGGAAACATTTGACAAACAGATTTGTATTGGCGGTTGCCGCCCTTCTTTCCATGGGTGTCACGCCGCTTTGCCAGGGTAATCCTTCCGCCGGTCCGGAACATCCGGACTCGTCCTGCTGCACGAAAAATGCGGCGCCGCGCCTTACTGTCGGCGGCTACGGCGAGGCGGTCTACAGATACAATTTCTACAGCGACAACGTTTTCCGCTACAGCAGGGCGGAATCCTACAAAGACTCCAAAGGACACGGACTGGTGGATTTGCCCCATGCCGTCATCATGATGGGCTATGATTTCGGCAAAGGCTGGAGCGTCGGCATGGAGATAGAGTTCGAGCATGGCGGCGTGGAGAGCGCTGTGGAGATCGAGACCGAGGAAACCGGCGAATACGAGAAGGAGCTGGAACGAGGCGGCGAGGTCGCGCTGGAGCAGTTCTGGGTACAGAAGAGCTTCCGTCCATGGCTAAACCTGCGCATGGGGCATATTGTGGTGCCGGTCGGAGGCACCAACAACAGCCATCTCCCCACCGAATTTTTCGGTGTGTACCGCCCGGAGGGTGAAAACAGCATCCTCCCCTGTACCTGGCACGAGACCGGCATCAGCCTGTGGGGCAGACATCACGACTGGCGGTACGAGCTGATGCTGCTGCCTGCATTGAACTCCACCATGTTCAACATCTCCGGATGGGCCAACGGCGCATCGGCCTCCCCCTATGAATTCCGCCCCGCAAACCGGCTTGCACTCGCCGCACGCATCGACAACAGCAGCATCAGAGGATTGCGGCTGGGGCTGAGCGGCTATATAGGCAACTGCTTCAACAACGACATCGTGACGGAGGAGAAAAGCGCAAAATATAAGGATGTGAAAGGCACCGTCATAATCGGGGCGTTCGACTTCCTCTACCGGCATGGAAGATTGGTGATGCGCGGCAACGCCGATTACGGCCATCTGGCGGATGCAGACCTGGTTTCAACCTACAACACCCGCCTGAGCCATGCGAGCGGCTCCCCCTACCCGCACACACATGTGGGCGAAGCCGCCTATGCAGTCGGGTTGGAGGCAGGTGTGAACCTGCTGTGCCGTAAAGCCATGGAAAACGGGAAGGCGCTATACCTCTTCGCACGCTACGACCGATACGATTCCTATATTCCGGCTCCATTGATGCAGGACTACGGATGGAGCGACCGCCAGTGCGTCACCGCAGGGCTGAACTATTTCCCGATGCCGCAGATTGCAGTTAAGGCGGAATGTGGCTGCCGCCTGCTGAACGCCCAATACAACAGCGAACCGTTCGCCGCAATGGGCATAACCTGGAGCGGAATGTTCCATTAATGGTATGGCCGCCGCACTGCGGCGGCCACAAAAAAACAGATAATTAACATTAAAAAACAACAGATATGATGAAATTACATTTCAAGAGAGTTTTCATCGCCGTTCTGGCGATGGGATTGGCAGGCGGTGTCACCTCCTGCAAGAAAGAGAAACCAGAACCCTCCGGCACGGGCAGTTACTCGGAAAAGATGCAGGCCGTGGCCGACCGGTTCGTCAACGCGACGGTGGTGCCGACCTACACGAAACTGGCCGAGGCCAGCGACCGGCTGGTGGAGGCCATTGCGACCCTGAAGTCCGCGAAGACTGACGCCAATGTCAGCGCGGCATGCCAGATTTTTCTGGAGGCACGCGAATGGTGGGAAAAGAGCGAGGCCTTCCTCTTCGGACCCGCCAGCGATTTCGGCATCGACCCGCACATCGACTCCTGGCCCCTTGACGAGGATGCCTTCAATTCGCTGATGAACAGCCCTGAAATGCTCTCCGCCCTTGACGCTGAAGACGGGGATGTGGTGGCCGGTGAGCGTTTGGGCGCCACCCTTCTTGGATTCCACGGCATCGAGTACATCCTGTTTGAGAACGGACAGCCGAAGGCGGCCTCCAAAATTTCCGACAATGACATGGTTTATGCGCTGGCAGTTGCCGGAGACCTCCGTAACTGCTGCTACCAGCTTGAGGTGAGCTGGGCCGGTTCATCCGCACCCAAGGCGCATCAGGAGCGCATTGAGGAGCTTGAATGGAACAATACGGTTGCCGGGAGCGGCTCCAGCTACGGCGAGAATCTGCGGAACGCCGGAAAGGCCGGCAGCACATACATCAGCCTGACACAGGCAATGATGGCGATTGTGGACGGCTGCAAGACCATCGCCGACGAGGTGGGCACCTCCAAAATCGGCAAGGCCTACACTGGAGAGGACAAGGACTACATCGAATCGCCCTACAGCCAGAAATCCATCACGGACTTCGCCAACAACATCATCAGCATCTGCAACGCCTACATGGGAGGTCTTGAGGGCGAACGCAATCAGGAAAAATCCCTGCAGAACCTGATGTCCACGGTGAACCCCACCCTGAACGAGCGTGCGGTCAAGGCCATGGAGGATGCAAAAAAGACCATCCTCAACATGAAAGCGCCGTTTGTCAACAACTACACCGACGCCTCCGCCAAGGCGGCCATGGAGGCCTGCGCGGCAGTGGACGACGTGCTGAGCGAAGTGTACGATGCCTTGAAAAGTGTGAATTGATATTATAACATAAAAATCGTACAGTAACATGAAGAAATATCATCTGATGCTCGCGGTAGCGCTCCTCCCAGCACTTTTCACCGCTTGCAAAAAGGACAAACCGGAGCCGCCGGTTGTAAACAAGGAATATGAGGAGACCTACGCGGGCGGAAAATTGGGGACAACCTTCAACGTATCCGCCTCCGCCTACGAGGATCCAACACCGGCTGTGGAGCAGGCCGGACTGGTCAACGAATTCAAGTATGGGGAATACTTCTTTGAACGTCCCTTCACCCAAAGCAACACGCCCTTCAACGGGCTGGGACCGCTCTACATCCGCAGCTCCTGCGAGGCCTGCCATCCGGGCTACGGCCACGGCAAGCGCATGGACCGCTACCGTGCAAGCGACTGGGGCAACGGTTACCTGTTGGTGGTGACCGACGACAAGGACAACTACCTGAGCTCGCTGACCGGCATGCCGCAGACCAAGGCGGTCGCCCCCTTCAAGGCTCCGATCGACGAAACCAAAATCCGGATTACCTGGAAAAGCTACACGGATGAATGGGGCAACCGGTTTGAGGATGGGGAGACCTACAGTCTGATATATCCGGAGGTTTACATTCCGGAGGATGCCTACTACGTGCCTCTCGAAGTTGGCGGCAATCCGGTGGCCTACTCCAATGTCCGGGTACGCCTGGAGGGCACAATCGGCATCTACGGCACCGGCCTGATTGACGCCATCCCCGACGATTCGCTCAAGGCGCAGTATGCCAAGGAGGAGGCTGCGGGCGTGCAGCTGAATCCGGCCATTTTCGCCAACGGCAACTGGGTTAAGACCTACGGAAAGACCAACCATCCGCTGCGCTACACCTACGCGCTGACCCGCGGCCCGCTGCAGGATGCCGCAGGCGCCAACGCCATCTGGAACATCACCAACGTGACCCGCAGCGACCGCCGGTACCACTACATGACGGAGGCATACGCCAAAACCGCCTCCAACGACCCCGATGTGCAGGCGGCCTTCTACCAGTATTTTCCGGATTGGAACAAGACGGGCGATGTGTCGAAGGACATCTACAACTACCTGATGTCAAAGGAGCTTCCTGCCGAAATGAAGGACGAGGACTACAGCAACTTCATGGTATGGCACCGCGGACTGGCAGTGCCTGCCGCCCGCAACATGGGTGACGAAACGGTGCAACGCGGCAAACAGCTGTTCCAACAGTTAGGATGCGCATACTGCCACCGTCCCAGCTGGACCACCGGCGAGGACAACTTCACCGACCCCAACGGCTTCTTTGCTGACGGGGACGCACGCCTGCCCCGCTATCCTAACCAGAAGATATGGCCCTATTCCGATTTTGTGCAGCACAGGCTCTACATGGTCAACGACATCCGCACAGGCTGGTGCCGCACCACCCCGTTGTGGGGTCGCGGGCTCTCCAGGCTCTGCACCGGTGCCGACGACCGTCTGCACGACTACCGCGCCCGCAACGTCACGGAGGCGATCATGTGGCACGGCAGCGCACAGAGCGACGCCCGCAAATCGGTGGAGAAATACCGCAAGCTGAGCAAGGCCGAACGGGACGCCGTGGTGAAATTCATCGAATCCATTTAATTTTAATATTTTTGATTTCAACATGATATGATGAGAAAAACAACATCAGTCATCATAGTGCTGCTTGCAGGGACTCTTGCAGGCAGCACTTTTTTGGAAAAACAGACGGGAACCGCATTCGTGTCGGAACACATCCACCACTCCCCCGCCTTCATCGCACTTTGGGCGTTGCTGGCAATTGCATCCACTATCCTGATGCTCAGGGAAGGGAATTGGAAACGGCTATCCGTCTCCACACTTCACACTGCCCTGTATCTCATTCTGGCCGGAGCCATGCTCTCCACGCTTTTCGGACAGCACGGCAGCGTCACCCTCACACCGGGTGAGGCGGTACAGACATTCCGGTCGGAAAAAGACGGAACCCGGACACTGCCCTTCCGGCTGACCCTGGAGAGTTTTGAAACGGTCTGTTACCCCGGCACGCGGTCGCCGATGGACTATGTGAGCCATGTTTGGGTGGACGACACGGAAAGGTCGGTCCGGAAAAAAGCCGATGTCTCCATGAACAACATACTCAAATACAGAAACTACCGCTTTTACCAGAACGATTTTGACGAAACTGGCCGCTCCGTTCTGGAGGTGGCCCGCGACCCGTGGGGGATCGGCTTCACCTACGCAGGATATATTATCTTGTTTTTCAGCCTGATTTTTATGTTTTTTGAAAAAGAGGGAAGATTCAGGACACTGCTCCGTGATCCTCTGCTGAAAAAGGGGGCGTTGGCTGCCACGGCAATCCTTCTGCTTTGCGCACAAAGCCTCTTCGCCAATCCCGCCCCACGCACTTTGCCGCGCGAATCCGCCCGCGAAATGGGGGAAATGTATGTGCTATACAATGGAAGAATATGCCCGATGGGGACATTGGCGAAGGATTTCACCACCAAACTGTGCGGGAAAGCACATTACAAAGGGCTCACATCCGAGCAGGTGCTTTGCGGATGGATTTTCCATTTTGAAGACTGGGCGGAGGAACCCATGATCAAAATAAAGGGTAAAGAAGTTCGGAAAATATTGGGTATAAACGGAAAATATGCAAGTTTGATGGATTTTGCCGATGCCCGTGGAAAGAACAGGATTGATGCGGCCATGGAAAAACTACACATGGGCGACCCGATGTTCAGGAAACTTGCCGCCGCCAACGAAAAGCAGCAGATTATCCAAATGATCCTTAACAGGAAACTGCTTAAGATCTTCCCAGTCGCCGACAGTGCCGGAAACCTGGACTGGTATTCGCAGAACGACGCCCTGCCGTTGGATTTGGATGGGAACGAATATCTTTTCATAAGGAAGCAGCTGAACTACTGTCAGGAGTTGGTTGTCATGCAGGAATTTGACATGTTGGACACCGTTTTCGCCAAAACCGTCAAATACCAAAAGCAGCACGCATCCGGCTTTCTGCCCTCCCCGTTCCGCTTCCGTGCGGAGATTCTTTACAACAGGATCAGTGCCGGAAAATGGACGGCCATGTCGGCTGTTACCATCGGACTGCTGTTTTTCTTTCTCTTCCTGTTCTATAGCGGTAAAGGGAAAAAAATGCCGCTTGCAGCCCAAAGGTGCGGTTTGCTCCTCATGGTGCTGCTCACAATTTTTCTGGCATTCATGTTTGCGCTGCGCTGGATTGTCGGCGGGCACATACCGATGGCCGGAAGCCATGACACAATGAACCTGATGGCACTGTTTGTCTGCATACTGTGCCTCTGCCTGCACAAACGCACCGGAATGGCGGTCCCCTCCGGCCTGCTCATGACAGGTTTCCTGATGCTTGTTTCCATGATTGGGGGCGCGAACCCGACTGTGACACCGCTGATGCCGGTGCTCTCCTCCCCGCTGCTGAGCCTGCACGTCACCGTCATCATGATGGCATACGCGATGCTCTTTTTCGTGGCGCTCAACAGCATTTCGGCCATCGTTGCAGGATGCGGCCATGGCAGGATGCTGGAACAGATGGAACGCCAGCGGCTCTTGGGCATGCTCCTGCTCTATCCGGCCACAGCCCTGCTGGCTGTCGGCATTTTCATCGGGGCGGTATGGGCCAACATATCATGGGGCAGGTACTGGTCGTGGGACCCGAAGGAGGTCTGGGCACTGATAACACTGTTTGTCTACGCCATGCCGTTACACGACAGAATCTGGCGGAATTTCCAAAATCCACGGTTTTTCCACATCTATTGCCTGATAGCCTTCCTGAGCGTGCTCATCACCTATTTCGGCGTGAACTTCATCTTAGGCGGCATGCACGCGTATAATTAGTAGAGACGCAATTAATTGCGTCTCTACATCCCAATCCTATTCAGGAACGTAGATGATTTCGCCGTTCTCCAGCTCGTATGCGGTGCCGACACGCCTGCCGAGGGAGCCGGAGCTGTTATCATCGTTTTCCGATGGGGTGTAGCGGTTTATCTTCTCCCCCTCCTTGGTGATAATCTCCATATCCTCCTTTCCGGGATTCTTCACGATGGTGAAATCCTCCTTGCTGAACATCTCCGTCATGTTGTAACGGCTGACCAAAGCCACCATCAGCGCCACGGCGAACACCATTGCCACATCGAACAGATTGCTCACCACGCTCATCGGATCCTCCTCCTCGAAGGAGCGTAACAGATTCCTTCTCATAGTCCCGAATGTTTTTCTTTCAACAGTTCAGCCACAAAAACAAGCTGGTTCATCTCCTCCACGTACCAGCGGCGCTTTATCTGCTGCACGGCGAAGCCGACCGCACTGCTGAAAAGTCCGACCACCGTGGTGGCGAACGCCACCTGCATGTTATAGGCCATTGATGCGATGTCGCCGGTGGAAAGCCCCACCAAGGCTGGCCCCATCGGAATAAGGGTACCCATTAGGCCGAACATCGGGCCCATTTTGGCCAACATTCTGGATGGTGTAAGCTCCTTGTCGGCGGCAGCCTCAAAATCGGCCACCACCTTCTCAATCCTTGCCGGACTCCCCTCCGACTGTTTCAGCTCCTTCAGATGCCGCATGAAAAGCGAACGGCTTTTGGCCGGCAGTTCCGCCCAAAAGTCATCAAGATTGTCTGGAGTGAGCGTCCGCAGGTGCTCCTGTGTCCGAAGATGCGTTCTCCGCGTGTCGAGGTACTGCCCGAAAAAGCCCCCGACCATCAGCAGGGAACGGCAGAAAAAATAGATCAGCAGCAGGATGACAGGCACAAGGAGGCCGGTTGAGATCCAGTAGAGAATGTCTGAGATGTAGTGCATGGTTGTTTAGATTAGATGTTAAAATGTTAAAATGTTAAAATGTTAAAATGTTAAGTTGTTATGATATTGGCGGCGGTTCTGCCGTTGACGGTGGCGATCACGCCTAACGCGGCAATGACGGCATTAACCAGAAAAAGCAATTCAAGACGCAGTTCCTCCTCCGGAACAAGACGGCGCATAGCCCAAATTCCCAAGACAATGAAAACCGACACGGCGGCTGCCAGAGACCACGAGACCAACGGAAAGGAGACTCCGGGGAGCATAAAGATGAGCTGCACCTGCAGGCTGAAAATCACCACAAGATAGAGCAGTCCGGGAAATCCCTTCAGTCCGAGATAGAGCCAGCGGGAAATCCGGCTCCCCTCCTGCCGCTCCGGAAACGCGTGCCGGATGCAGAAGGCAATCTGCAACGCCACCTCGACAAAAAGCAGCACCGCAGTATCGGCCATCAGGTCGGGATTGGAGAGCCAGTCGGCAATCTGCATCCTGCTTCGGGTGATGGCAAACGGCCAGGAAAAGCCGGTAACCAGGGCGGTGCAGACAACAACGGCGGCCACAGCCCGGCGGCTGCAGAATGTCATCTTCAGCAGCAGGCTGGCCAGAAGCAGTGCCATAAGACAAATCACCAATGCATGCATATCCCTCCCTTTTTATTCCATATCACGGTTACGCCTGCGCCTCCGTATCATCCATACCGACAGCACAGCAGCGGCAGCCACACCGATAATGACCATGATATTGCTTACGGTCTGGCGCAGCATGTTGCCCCTATTCAGCTCCTCCTTTTTCATCACCACACTCTTTTGGTCTGAATGGGCTGCGGTCTGCGACTGGCGCACCTGACGTATCTGTTTTTTGTACTGCTCTGCGGCCTGCGCATCCACATTTTTTGAGATGAACTGCTGCAGTTTCACGTTGTCACAGACCATGCCGGAGCAGGCTGCGCCGTGGTCCCGCACAAGCTCCGTATGCAGCTTTGCCACATCGGACAGCTGTTCCGCAGAGGCCTTCCACATGCCCTTGCGGGCACTCTCCATCATCACGGCGGTCATCTCCTGCAGTGCGGCGGGATTCTCCCCCTCAAAATATTGCCGGAGGTTCATGTTGAACTTGTCCTTCACATACACACCATAAATCTCGTCCCAAATTTCGTTGTCTATCGCCTCAGGCTTCATGACGTTCCATCCGTAGGTGTTCTGCACCAGCTCGGAGAAGGTGTTTGCGGAGGAGGCGCCGCCCCGCATCATTTCGCGGATATAGTTGGGGTTGAACAGCGTTGTGCGGCTCTCCACCCCTATCGCCTCCTTCACCTCCTGCATCCGCATGTGGTTACGGTTGCGGTAATCGCTCAGGTAGGCATCCGGATCCTTGCCGGTGACATTGCGCACGGCAAGGTTCATTCCGCCCATGAACTCATAAACATGGTCAAGGCTCAACGCTCCCCACGTGTTGCTCTGGCGCGGCTGAATGACCGCATCGGTGTTTGAGAGCGCGGCCTCAAAGGCGTACTGCCGCAGGTTCTCCCAATGCGCCTCGTCCCCGTAAAAGGCGCCCATATTGTTCAGGTAGGTCTCCGCTATCTCAGATTCGTTTTCCCAACGGTCGCCGGCCTGCACCATGCCCTGTATGCCGGTGCCGTATCCGCCGTTCACGCCGCCGAACACCCTGAAGGAGGATATTTCGCGCGCCTCCTTTGGACTCAACCCCTTCCCGACCAATATACGTTCGGTCTCCACAACCCCCGCCGCCACCTGGTTGGCAAAGGTGTCGTTACCGGATGCGGCTGCCATCTGCACGGCGCGGTTGATGAGGAAAAGGCGCGATGCAGCGATGTCACGCAACTGCCCGCTGGTCTGCACCACCACATCGATGCGCGGACGGCCCAGCTCACGCGAAGGGATCAGCCGCAGATCCGTCACCCGCCCGAAAGCGTCGCGGAGCGGCTCCACGCCCAACATGTAAAGCACCTGCGCGACGGTTGCCCCTTCGGTCTCGATGAACTCCCCGCTCCAGAGCGTGTAGCTCACCTTGCGCGGCAGGCTGTCGTGATGCCGCTGCCGGTAAAGTCTGATGGTGTTCTCCGCCAGCATCTTCCCCTTCTCCCACGCAGCCTCCGACGGTGTATTCTCCGCATTGATGCCGTACAGGTTGCGTCCGGTCGGCAGCGTGTTGGGATTGACAATGGGGTCACCGCCGGGTGAGGGTGAAATGTAGCCACCGTCAAGCGCATTCACGATGGAACGGAGCTCCATGGAGGGACTCTCCTGCAACAGCTGGCGGTAGCGGTTCACATTCAGGATGCTCCGTTCCACCTCCATCACCGCCAGTGCCCACTGGATCTCCTCACGGCTGTAACCGTCCTTCATCATGCCGCTGTCAGACCGGTTTGACACGGCTGCAGCGGATGGAGCCTCCTTTTTCATGGCCTTCTCCATCTTTTTCAGAGCTTCAGGGCTTGCCCCCATCATTTTGGCCATCTTCAATGCCTTTTCAGGCTTCATGCCGCCGCCCATCCTGCGCATCATCCGACTCATCCCATCCTGCTGCCCCGCCGGACGGCTGCGGTCGGCATGGGTTGCTCCAGGCATCTCATCAGCCATGGAGGCCATCATCGACATCATATCGACAGGTGCCTGCGCATCCGAAATTTCCCTTGCACGCTCCAGCTCTTCCGGTGTGATGGCAGCCACCTTGCAGACCAACGCATCGGTCGCCACGGCAGGATTTTGGAGAATCCGCGACACCAAATCACGTGCCGGTTGCAGATAACGGGCGGAAAACTCCGTGCGGCGGCGTTCCGCATCGGGAACAGCCCTGCCGCGCAACTTGTCCAAAGCCAACAGACTGTAGGCCACCGGATCGGTCGTCATGGCGAAGACGCTGCTTTCAATATGCCTTTTTTCATAAGGTTCTCCAAGTATATAGGGATGCCCGGCCATCTTCTCATTGGCCAGCTCCTCCGCAAAGTTTTCAATGCGTCCGATATCATCCTCGCTGTACGGTATGGAGAGATTGCTGTCAAGCTCCAGTGCGCGGTGTATGCCCAGAGTTACCGCCAGCCGCTTGACCGCAAGGGAGGCCTTTTCCACATCCCCATGCTGTTCCAATGTATGATAATAGGTTTTAATACTTTCGGACAACTCGCGGTAGCTTCCGCGCACACCGCTTTCCATGAATGGCGGCGTAAGGTATGAGAGCAGCGTGGCGTAGGAGCGGCGTTTGGCAGTAAGCCCTTCGCCCACATTGCCGATTGTATAGAGATAGAAATGCGGCATTGTCCCGATCAGACGGTCCGGCCAGTCGTTGTCGCACAAGGCATTCTGTTTGCGCGGCGTGAACTCGAGGCTGCCGTGGGTGCCGAAATGGACAATGGCATCGGCATGGAAGCCGAACCTTGCCCAAAGATATGCGGCGATGTAGGTGTGCGGCGGTGCACTCTCCGTGCCGTGCACGATTTTGAAGGTGTTGCCGCCTAATCCCGCCATGGGCTGCGGCATCAGCACCACATTGCCGAACTGCAGCCGCGCCACCGCCAGCTTTTCGCCGGAGTTCATATATTTTCCCGGAAAATCCCCATACTGGGAGACAACCTCGGAATATCTGTCGTCACGCAAGGCTTTCTTAACCCAGGAGAGATACTGCTCCCGTGTGACCATTTCAGGATTCCCCTCCTTCATAAAACGTTCAAAGGCACCCTCCGCGTAACTTCCGAGAACACTCCCCTGCCGCTGCAGCATTTTGCCGAGCGCATCGGCGGATGCAGGCAGCGTGCCGGTGTTATAGCCTAGATCGG
>JAEEGI010011967.1_pt1 | contig 18624 bp, 22 predicted proteins | sample 8958751 | NCBI WGS metagenome assembly JAEEGI01 (sample SAMN16246545, study PRJNA631951) | gut metagenome | biome: gut microbiome; feature: rumen; material: KS-attached | host: Bos | place: Iran: Karaj | collected 2018-10 | reverse complement strand
CAATCATCTCGATGTTGGAGATGGTGCCGACGAGTTGGTAATAGACAGTGTCGTCGTTGATGTAAGCCACCTTCTGGATCTGGCTGCGGTCGATGTAACGGAACGGAAACTGGTTGAGCATGTCCTGATAGGTGACCACGCCCAACTCCTTCTTCAGGACTTCGGCCTTTTTCGGCCCGACGCCTTTCAGATAAGCGATATTCGTTTGCAGCAGGTTCTGTTCCATGCCACAAAAATAAGAAATCTTTCCGCTTCCCGTTTGCAATTCAAGAAAAGTAGCTAAATTTGCCAATGAAACTAATTAGGTACTTTAAATGAGGACTTTTTTCAATTACTGTTTCTATCGCTATGCGAAATTTTACAAGGACTGGGGCGACAATGGACCTTATATCATGGCATTTGGACTTTTGTTCCTCACAATAGCATTGTATTTAGGATCAATAATTAACTTCTTGTGTTACCAAATCGGAATAGAGTATTCAAACAAAGTCAATATAGGAGTAGTTGTGTTTTGCTGTGTTTTTGACTTTGTTTTTAGCATATTGCTGGATAGTGAGGGTAGATACAAAAAGTTGGAAAAAAAGTACAAAAATGAAAACAAGGTGAAACTGAAGGGTTGGGGTGTTGGATTGTTTATAGTATTTGGTTTGATTTGTTACATCGTATCTTTAGTGGTTTTCAAAACAGCATGAAAACGGCATTTATTGACACCTTGGTTCTATCGGATTTGCCATCCGAAAGTTATCAATATCAGCATTTTTAATGCAAAATATTGATGTCGCTCAATGCCCAATTCACAATAAACACCCAGCTTTGCCGTTGAAACAAAAACACCTATTACTCTGATGAATACCGTGCATAAAAAAGCCATATTATTGTTTTCTTGCATTTTTGTTATGTGTTGTTCGTTCGCCCAAAATGCGGCAAAGATTAGTTTCAACACATCGACGCTTCGAGAGGGGGTTATTGTCGGCTATTCGAGAACGTTTCATCAAAACCATGAAATCGAGGTCGGATTGCGGTTCCATATAAACAGGTTGGCTATGCCTGACGACCAAGAGAGCATATATTATAGACGAATGTATGCCTCAAATTTTGCCCAACATTTCGGAGCGCAACTGGGCTACAATTGGTATTTCCTTCCTCGTCTCAACCATTTGAAACCTTTCGTGTTTTATGAGCTTCAAGCCGCTTATTCAACCACAAGAAACCATGGCTACGGATGGACTTATAATGTCAACGATGGGAATTACATTCCTATTGAAGAATATACTGAATCTTTTGGGCCTTTTCTTTGGTTACAAAACACCATAGGAGTAGGCTTCAAGGTCGAAATTTGGAAATCATTTTATCTTTTCGAGAAGATAGGTTTTAACGCGACCCAAATCATTGGAAACGATGACAAACTGATGCCGGATCCTTTTCAAAAGTTTCCTTGGTTGGTCAATGAATTTGGTTATATGATTATGGCTGGTGTTGGATATAGATTTTGAGATATAAGTGCCGCTTATGGAATTGAAATTCATTGATATTCATACGCACACGGAAGAATCCAGCGAAAGCCTTCTTCAAATCATCAATTTGAATTTGGAATCACCTTGCCCCAAGCAGGGTTTTTACAGTTACGGCATCCATCCTTGGGCATTGGATAATGCTGATTTTCAAGCAGAAAAAGCATTGCAAACCCTTGAAGAGAAACTAAAGTTGCCACAAGTCCTTGCCCTCGGCGAAGCAGGGTTGGACAAGATGCACAGGGCGAGTTATGAACGACAGATCGAACTCTTTGAGCGACAAATCGAACTCTCGGAAGCCTTGCAAAAGCCCATGATTCTTCATGATGTACGCAGCCATAACGAAATCATCGCCCTGCGGAAGAAGCACAAAGCCCAACAACCTTGGATAGTTCATGGCTTCAATGGAACGGAGCAGGATATCCAACAACTGACGGGACAAGGCATGTATCTTTCAGTTGGAGAGGCCTTGTTGCATCCCGAAAGAAAGATTTATAAATCCTTCAAATTCATTGATTTGGATTATCTCTTCCTTGAAACCGACATGGCGGAAATCGGGGTTGAAAAGGTCTATGAAGCAGCGGCAAAACTGTTAGAAATAGACTTGCCCACCCTGCGAACGAGAATCTTTGCTAATTTTGCACGCATAATTCGTTAATCACAAAACCAACAAAACATGCAAAACCCAAAAGAGAAGCGTGAGCGGCGCGCAACCGCGTCGCCGCTGGAAAGCAGGCCGTTCCGAATCAAGTTCGGAATGAGGGGCTGCTTTCCCATCCCTGAAAAACAAGTTTTGATAGTTTTGTAGGTTTTGTGACAAAAAAGAACTATAACCTGAAGTTTCGCGTCAGCACAACAATTCAACACTTCAACATGATAAAGATCCTCTTCATCTGTCACGGCAACATCTGCCGCAGTCCCATGGCCGAGTTTGTGATGAAACACCTCGTCGCAGAGGCGGGTTTGAGTGACCAATATGAGATACAATCTGCGGCGACCTCAACCGAGGAAATCGGCAATCCCGTCTATCCCCCAGCGCGGCGCAAACTTACCGAGCACGGCATCGGCTGCGAGGGCAAGACCGCCCGCCAGATGACGCGACAGGACTATGCCTATTATGACTACATCATCGCCATGGACCGCAACAACCTCCGTAACCTGAAGCGGATGTTTGGTGAAGATATCGATCACAAAATCAGCCTATTAATGGACTATACTCACAGACCTGGTGATGTCGCCGACCCTTGGTACACAGGTGATTTTGAGGCCACTTGGGTGGATGTGTTGGAGGGGTGTGAAGGGTTGTTGGAGTATTTGAAGGAGCAATTCTCATAAAATGAATTATTTTATGAGAATGAAAATATTACAATCTCATCTGCCAAAATTGGTTTCTTCGGTAGTCAATGGTTTGCTGGAATAAGTTTTCACACTCGTTTTTTGTCCAAATCCATTGTTTTTACCATACATTTGGACAAAAAAATGAAGATTTTCGTCCAAATCCATGTTTTTTTTTATCGATTTGGACAAAAAAATAATACCCTATACCATCACCAAAGCTTACGAACAGAGGTTGCTCGAGCGTAAGAGCCTCTTTATGGAGCAAACTGGTGTAAAAAGAGGTGTTGTCATCACTTTTGTTACTCCAATGGGATTGTCGAAAGGAATACGTTCCTCATTGGTACATGGCGAAATCACCGTCAAAGATCTTTTTGCTGAGGTTGAAGAATAGCTGATTTGTTGCTTGAAGAAATTGGAAGAGGAACGAATTTCTTCTCCCGATTTTTTATCCATTTCATCCATTTTCATCGCGAATTATCCATTTTGGATATTGTATCTGTATTCGATTTGGATAATTAAAGTATTGATTATCAAATAATTAAATCTGATTGTATTGGGATTTGTTGTATTTTTGCAAATAATAACACAATATAACAATTCAAAATTAAAACTATGAATAAGAATATTTTCAATAGGCTTAATTTTAATAAAATAAACAATTCAGAATCTGATAATGATTCAAAAGGATGTTTGTTCTTGATTATGTTTTTTAGCAAAAAGCTTTGGGCTACAATCATTTTATTGTTAATTGCATGGATTCCGGATACACGTTTATGGCTGTCAATAGTATTAACGATAATAGCTGCTGTGAATTTGTTATTACCCAATACACGTGACAATGAAATTATGGGGTGGGCACGTGTGGCCATGATTGTTATTGCTAGTCTAGTGACTGTATTATTATTCTAATTGTTGTTGTGTTTGACCAATTCAATTAATCATAAATAGATTTCATGAACTACAGATCTATTTGGACATGTGGACGCTACAACTCAGAAAAACATGTAGCGTTAATGTATAACCTTCTGGCTGGCTACAGCTATTTCTTTGAGTCGTACTCGGCAGATGTCATCGGGCAGGTGCTTGCCGTACCGCGCAATGGTGCGGTTGAGGTAAAACAAATAGCTGAGGCCACGGGCATTGCCGAGGAGTCCATAGAGGCGTTTTTCGACACTTTAATTAATGCAGGACTGCTGACTGGTTTTGTGCCGACAGCAGACGACATCAAAAAAATGCGCTCGCAATTGGCAGAAGCCAAACGTGTCGCTTCAATAACCACAGAGAAAACCACCAAGGAGAAACTGCCTTTTGACACTTCCTCGGCGGAACAAGATTATTACAATGCAGTTGACGATGGAAAAACGGTGACCTCGGTGATGTTTGAGTTGACCTATAACTGTAGCGAGCAATGCATCCATTGCTACAACCCCGGCGCCACGCGCAATGACAGCGAAGTGAGTCACAGAGGCGACCGCGAGGAACTCAATCTGGACGATTACAAGCGTATCATCGATGACCTATGCGAACATGGTTTGGTGAAAGTCTGCCTTTCGGGCGGTGACCCCTTTTCCAAACCCATTGTATGGGACATCATTGATTATCTTTATGAAAAGGAGATTGCTTTCGATGTTTTCACCAACGGGCAACGCATTGTGGATAAGGTGGAACGCTTGGCCAACTACTTCCCACGCTTGGTGGGTTTGAGTATCTACAGCGGCATTGCTGAAGATCATGATACCATTACCCGTGTGAAAGGCTCTTGGGAACGCTCAATGAAGGTGGTGGAACAACTATCCGATTTAGCCGTTCCTATGAACCTGAAGTGTTGTATCATGCAACCCAATTTACATAGTTATTATTTGGTGGCCGACTTGGCAAAGAAATATGGTGCCGAGCCGCAGTTTGAGATTAATATCAACGACTCCATCGACGGCGATCAATGCGCTCGTCAATTAAGGTTGACCGAGGGGCAACTGCAAGTGGTGCTCCGTGATGACAATCTTCCGTATTATGTTGGTCCCGAAGCGCCTAGTTTTGGTGGACAACCTCGTCCAATGGATGTCAATGGTTGTGGAGCAGGGCATACTACTTTCTGTATCACTCCTGATGGTAGTTTTCAACCTTGTTGCGCTTTTCCCATGCCTTTTGGCAATTTAAAAACAAAGTCTGTGAAGTTGATCCTATCAGATAGCCCACTATTAAAAGAATGGCGTATAGTTACCTTGCAACAATACGAAGAATGTGGCAAACGTGACCAATGTGCCTATTGCAACCTTTGCGCTGGGAACAATTATGTGGAACACAGAGATTACCGCAAGCCGTCAGAAAACAATTGCACAATGGCCAAAGTTCGTTGCAACATGGCGCAACAAATGAAGCAAGGATATGATTTCTTGCAAGGACAAGATTTTGTAACCGCGTTAAAAGCCTTACCGAAGGCCAAGGTGGACTTGCGACGCATGTATGATACAAAAGGGATAAATGGTGTCTCCCGCAGTACACCTATAACCAACTAAATCATACTGAAATGAAAGTAGAATTAGTTATCAGCAAAGCATCGGATGTCGCGGCTCCTAATCACTGCCCTCAACAGTCACAAGGACAATGCGGTATCATGTACAGAGATTCACTCGTCTGATTAAGGGAGAGCAGGGGGGCAACTTTATGCTCCCCTCCCTTGAATTCGAATAATGGTTCAACGGTTTAATAACAAACCAAATGAAACTAGAAAAACTAAAAAGCATTAGAGAAGAAACTCTTAATAGTCTAAAATTGGCTGAAACATCCGATGGGGTCAACAAAACAAAGCTAATCCTTGAAGTAATAGCCACGTCTTATGCGCAGGTTTTAATACCTAATTCCAAGAAAGACACCGAAGAAGACAAATGCATTCGTTTCTTATATGATGAATTAAAATACTTTATTGATAATATGTTGTGATGAATTCAATTCTAGCATTAAATCTGAATTTTCTAGTGTTGGAGGAAATGGGAAGAATAAAGACACTTTACCCTTATCTTCGTTCCGACCACGGCGACAAGACCATGTGGCAAGTTAGTCCGATCCATGGTCGTAGCTATGTAGTAGGCAAGACCGAAGAAGGTCGCTATGTGGTAAGTAAGGGCAACGGATTGGGTTATACGCAATACAACTTCGTTTATACGCCTGAAACACCAGAGGATGTCTGGGGCTTGTTGCTCAAGGAAGACGCCTTGCGCGATTTTCATTGCGGACAAGAAGTGCAATCATTAGGCATTAAAACGAACCAGATGGAGTGTGTTTTGGAGCTGGATTATCCCATTCATATCGCCCAAACCAATGTGGACAGAAAACCCATTCTGCTGCAATACAATGTGGAATGTCCCTATCGTATCAGCGATACACCATTTATGACACAAGAGCAAATTATCAATGAGGTCAACAAATGGGAGAAAATGAACGACAAAGGTTTTGACAAGGATTATCTCATTGCTGCCAATGTACTTATCCGCAACCTGCGCATCATGCATGACCATGAGGTACTGCACAATGCCATCCACGAGCAGAACTACACTTGGGCTTTGGAACTGCTCGACTTTGAGCTGTGCCGTACCCCGACCCATCCCTATACACAAGCCGATAATGAGCGACATGTATGCAACCTGTATGATAGGGAAGTGATACAAACCTACCAAATCATCGTCTACATTGCAGGTTGTCTAAACGAACCTGCCGATTTCAAACAGCTCGACAATCTGTTTTTTGAATACGGGTATGATTTAAGTAAATTCAAATTATAAAATAGAGGTAATGTAGCAGATGCGCTTTCGAGTATTTGAAAGAATGAAAATAACACCTTATTGAATGAAAAAAATCTCATTCTCGTGCAATGATATAGAAACCATATTAAAATAGAGAATACAACAAACAAGATGTAAATAAAATGGGACTTTTAGACATATTAAACAAAGCAAAAGAGACCGTTATTGCCACCACAGAAAAAGTGGCTCAAACGGTAAAAGACAACAAACAACTTAATGATGAAGCAACTTCAGAAGCTGCAAACTGGCGCTCGTTTGAGCCTGATATGTTGGAAGCGGTCTTGCACGATGATTTTGAAAAGGCCGCCAATTTGTATATAAAGCAAACAAGTTGCACTTCAGAAAAGGCAAAGATTGTTGTGAACAAAATCAAAAAAGAAGTAAAAACAATCTATCCCAGCATACTTCGTGCCAAAGCCCGTGCTGCCGATTTGGAAGCCATAAAAGACAGATGGCCTTTTGGAGCAGACAAGTTTAAAATGTTTGCATTCAGTCCAAATAAAAATGGTAATATTACCAGTGTTGTGTTGATGAATGCGCAATTGCACGCAAATGGTGATGGCACGTATTATCTTACACAGGATGTTATAAGTAGAGGGACGCAAAATGTAGATGTAATATTCAAAAATGATAATATTTTTTTCAAGGACAAGTCAGGGAATGTTACGGCTGTCAATAAATTGTCTTATTTTTTGTCAGATGAAAACAAACCTGAAGAAGACTTTACAGTTCTGTTTAATCCAGAAGACAAACTTTATAAACAATTTGAGGCTGAAGTCAATCTGTTAAAACATGTAAAATCAATGTCTTTATTTAGAGCAAATGATTTCAATAAATATGATACGGAGTTAAAGAATGAAGCTTTGAAGGGTGTAATTGACAAATTCAACTTTATTGTCAAAGATGGTTCTGTTCAATCGAATAATATAAGTGTTATATCAATTCTAACCAATTTCATTTTTGATCTCGCAGAAGAATATTCTGAATTATATCATTTCAACAAGGGTATATATAATTATATTGACGAATATGGTGTTAATTATGCCTATGATGATGAAGATTTTAAAATCCAATACAGTTCGTTCAGATTAAATGCAAAAGTTGATGAAAAAGTTATGGAGGCGATCAATTCTAGAACCGGTTGGAATATGGAAATCGTTGGTTATGCGGGAATGATATATGAAGGTATTCAACAAATCAAGAAAAAAAATGTTTTACCTGCTTTTCTTAAAGGTATACACTTTTCAACAAATGACGATGAAGTAATGTTCTCTTTTGAAGTTCAAGATTTTCTTAATTATAGTTATAAGTTGCCTTATGAAGCTGGTTTTTTGTCCAATAGCAACGAAAGAAGTTATGCAGACAAATTGCAAGATACTTTTAGAAAATATAAAAAAGCTGCTTCAAGTGGAATGAGTATTATGTTGCCTAAATTTAGTCTGTCTTTACTGTGGTCATGGAAGTCGGGTACGGTTTCCATGGTAATAGGAAATATGCAATTTGTTGGTTTTATTTCAGATGTAGAATTTGATGAATCTTTTGACCTGAGCACCTTTAAGCCAAACTGCGAAAGACACACCGACACATCGCCAGAAGTCAAGGAAGACAATTCAATAGAGGTTGCTAATGAGATTTCAGAACCTTCGCAGCCTTTTTGTCAGTGTTTCGATACAAACCCAGATTTTGACCAAGAAACTTTGCAATTATTGAATAACGGAATGCAACTTGCTGCCGTTAAAAGATATAGTGAGGTTAATGCCGTTAGCCTAATTGAAGCAATGGAAAAAGTAGATAGCTTTGTCAAAGATCATAAGTTTTGATAAACCTTGTCGCTTCAATTAGAGTCGCTTCACATTACTATCCCTTAGGCGGCTTCAAAATGTAGCCAATGTGCCTTCGGGTACTTGAAAGAACGATGAATAGATTGCATCTGTATTTAATATGTTACACCTGCGAGAGCATTCTTTCCACCCAATTTTGAGACTTGCCCTGTTCGCGGCGCATCTATGGAAAGGAGAGTGAAGCCTCTTGCCTTTCGTGTTTTACGCTATAGGATATGGTACAAATGCAGGTGCATTGTATCTGAACATACCGAAAGATGCCCCAATTGTGAAACTCCATTGAATCATCCTTCTAAAGCCGAAATAGTAGAGCAGCATGTGGAGTTAGAAATAATCGGGATGGGTAAAGTCAAGTGTTTTTTTCTCCGTTCTTTGTCTTATTCCTTATCCCTCACCAGCCGCACGGCAGCTCGGGCGTGTGAATACCATCCTTTTTCGGAAAACAGCATCTCGTCGTTGAAGTCCATCTGATAACAAAGCCAAGGCTTGACGCGGGTGGCCGACCAATAAGAGCCGTAGTAACCCATGATTTCCCATCCCGGCTCAGTGAATGTGGATATCTCAACCACGGGCAGAAAGACGGCCCCGTTAGCTTCAAACACACTTTCCCATTCATGCGCAGAGATAAGGTTGCTGTCGTAACTGGACGTAACGTCGTTGGCCTTATTCATATCAAAGAGACCCACTTCCCATTGGTCGGGAAAGATGATGAGGCCATATACGCCATTTAACACAGCTTTTGCATAACGCAACCCAGAAAGGGACTCGCGTCTGCCCAATAGATATTTCCATTCAGCTGAGGTCGGCGTGCGCCACAGATGTTCTTGGTTGCCCCCATTACTGATGGCGTTGTAACCCCAATCGGCTTGTCCGTTTTGCTCGTATAAACTGCATGAGTCACAGCCGTATGCTGCATGGGCGTATTGTTGGTCTGTCTCGCAAGGCCAGGGTTGATAACAATCAGCTCCATGGTTGTAGCCACTGGTTCCCCATCCATACTTGTCGATCCAACCTTCATAATAGGCTGAAGCTTGTTGGTTGCTGCTTTTAATGCCATTGACGTAAACGGTACCTACCGAATCGTTCCCTACATAGTCCCATTGGTGTTCGGCAAACCTCCATGTGTTGGTGGAGGCTTGATATTGTAGATTTCCTTTCGAGAAGATCACTTGGTCACCAGCCTCGTTAATGGTGAACAGCCCGTTGAGGGCTCCTTCTAGCATTGGCGAAGGTGGTAAAGGCTTCTCCCTGAAGCCCACCAGCCAAACGATAGCCCCAATAAGAAGCACAGCCACCGATTCTAGCCCTACTCTCGAGGCGATTCTTACCGTTTCGCTATGCTGCATGGCCTTTTCCAACTCTTCTATGCTTTGGTAACGTTCAGTAGGATTGTCTTTCAAACAGTGTTGCACTACGGAATCTTTGGCTAAGCCAAAACGTTGCAGAATTTTGCCCAAGGCATAGATGTCTGTAGCAGGGCTGAACAATTCGGTCTTGGCGGCCTGCTGTTCTGGTGCACAGTAGTCACGGGTGAAGCCCAAGTCATGCAGATAGCTCTCACTCCAGCCGAAGCCCAAGTCGATGAGTTTTACATGGTGCCCTTGATTGGTGATGAGGATATTGCGCGGCTTCAGGTCGAGGTGAAGCATCCCTTTGCTGTGGATGTATTCCATGGCCGAAAATAGCTCGTCGCAAAACATTATTCGATGGCTTTTATCCTTGAAATAGTCAGGGTTTTGGGCTATGAATTCCTCCAGGTTGTTGCCTTCCACGAAGTTCATTCGGATGTAGGCACCTTGCTCGTCTTCGTCATAGGACACATAACGTACAATGCTGGGATGATTCAATGCACTGCCCATCTCAAATTCCTTGCGAAACAGGTTCATATAGGCCTCCGAATCGCGCATGTCCTTCTTGGGCCGCTTCACGCAATACACACGATTGTCTTTGACGAGACGGTAGCAGTCACAGGTGCCCCCACTGTCAAATAGGACCTCTTCCTGCTCGTGTTGCGCGGGACTGATGAAATCGGAATTGCTCATGCTGAAGCCTCTTTGATGAATAATTCTGTCAATCCGTTCTGGCGGCCTGCCACATAGCCTAGTTCATTGCCGGCAGCATCGCGCACAATTTCACCGTTGCGGACGACTTGAAATACCTGCAAGGGATACTCCAATCGGAAGTTTAAGACGGTCACTTCGTCGTTCACCTGTAGCTTACCGTTCAAGCTTTCGGTCACTCGGAATTTGTTTTCGCCGATGCACTGCAAGACAAGATGTCGGTTGGGCAGCCACGAGGCTTCCACAAAGGTTCCTTCGCGAATCTCATCGGCGAAAAAAGCCTTCTCCATCCAGTCGCTTTCAATAGGTTGCATGCCCGTCAGGGTTTCCCACGAAGACGAGCCCAGATAATGTGCCAAAGCATCAAGGGTGGCTTTACGCGGTGCAATGGGCGATTTGGCATAGCCCATCAGCCGTTTCAGGGTATTGACTCCCAAACGGTCACTGGCTGGAAACGACTCCGACAGCACTTCGAAGTCTTTGGCATTGCTGAAGTCGAGCCCCGACTTCTTCTTGATCATTTCGATGATGGGAAGGGATAACATGGTTCCAATGATATGATGCAAAGATAGGTATTTATTGTTTATGAATGGCAAGAAAACACAAATGGATGATGTGGATGAAAAAAGTAGTCTCAGTAAGGTTTATTTTTGTTCACCTCATTATTTGAAATGAGATATGGAGAAACCATCAAACAACATCCACATCGGGCAACTCATCCACGAGCAACTGAAAGCCGACCGCCGAAGCGTGGGCTGGCTCTCACGTGAGATCGGCTGCACGCGCAATCATGTGTACAAAATCTTCAACAAGTCCTCACTCGACAGTGATTTGATTTTCCGCATTTCCAAAGCCATGAGTTTCAACTTTTTCCAATACTATACCGCAGCGTTTCTTTCGGCGATGAAAGAACGAATAGGAGAAGAATGACCATTTTTTTAGTTTCGCATAAAATGGTGCATCCCTATGGGATGCTGAAAAACAATGCTTTATTATTCCACCGAACGAAAATCCCTACGGGATTGTTCTGATTCCCGTAGGGAATTGCGTTCGGTAAAAAAACAATAATCATCTTTTACATCCCATAGGGATGTGCGAGACAAGAACCCCTTATCTAAACGGCTCCATCACCCGCGCAAAAATTCCGTTCATATAAGCCAAGGCCATGCCATAGTTGCTAATCGGAATGCCTCGGTCGATAAAGAGATTCGTTCGGTTGAGCAATTGCTTGCGCGTGCTCATGCAGCCGCCGCATTGGATGGCCATGGCGTATTTTTCAGGATTGGCGATGGGGGAGAGGCCCGCCACATATTCAAACTTGATGTCTTTTCCAGTGAACTTCAAAATCATACGGGGCAACTTTACACGGCCGATGTCCTCGCAGGTGCTATGATGGGTGCAGGATTCAAGCAACAAGACCGTATCGCCATCTTTCAGTTGTGAGAGATAGGGCGTGCCTTTCACATAGTTGTCAAAGTCGCCGCGCAAACGCGCCATGACGATGCTGAAGCTGGTCAAGGGAATGTCATGGGAGACAATTTTGCTCACATAGCCAAACACCTGGCTGTCGGTGACAATCAAGGCGGGCTTGGGCATGGTTTCAAGGTATTGTTGTAAGTGAGTCTCCTTCAGCACGACACAGATGCATTCGTTGTCGAGCACATCACGAATAGCCATCACTTGAGGTAAAATCAATCGGCCTTCGGGGGCTTCGGAGTCGACGGGGCAGACCAAAACCACCACCTCATTGGGTTTTATGATGCCTCCCAACAACGAAACCCTCTGATAGGCACTCTCTGGAATGGTGCTTTTGAGCATTTCAATCAGTGGGGAGATGTCTTTGTCTTTTATGATGCTATAGTTTAGGACTTTGGTGTCGTAGTTCTTTTCAATCATCGCCTTCACTACGGCAAGGAGCGACTCTTGGTCGGATTTGTTGTGGACGACGAAAAACGGCACCGCCCTTTCCTTCATGCGGGCGATAAGTTGCTTTTCGGGGTCACCGAAGTTGTTCTCTGTGATGACCAAGATGGCGCAGTCGATTTCCTCCAGCACCTTCATCGTCTTGTCCACGCGCTGCTGGCCCAAGGTCCCCACGTCGTCGATGCCCGCCGTGTCGATGAGTACACACGGCCCGATGCCAAATATCTCAAGGCTTTTCTTGACAGGGTCGGTGGTGGTGCCCGCCGTGTCGCTCACAATGGCGATGTTTTGTCCTGTAAGAAGATTAATAAGGCTACTTTTGCCGCAGTTTCTGCGCCCGAAAATGCCGATATGAGGTTTCAAATCCTTTGCCATTTGCCCTTGTTTTTCAATTTTGACGCAAAAATAGTAGTAAATTGTTTATTGTTGAACTGTTTAATCGTTTAAATCTTTGATTCGACGTAGTCAATTGTTGTTTGACTATGACTGATGACTATGACTATGACCATCTCATTCTGTCGAAAGCGGTCATAGTCATAGTCAATGGTCATGGTTTTTTAGAATTTTTTAATTAGCTATAAACCAGAAATATATCCGACAGCAAACGACAACAAACGACTACAGTCGACTACAAACGTTTGTTCAACGGCTTAGTCTTGACAAGTGTTGTTACTTTGCATCGTCAAACCGATGGTTCGACAAGCTCACCAACCGGTTAACGACACAACTTAAAAACAACTTATTCATTAATTACTAAACACACACAATCATGAGTACAATGAGAAATTCGGTCATGCTGATTGGCCGCCCGGGTGCAGAACCTGAAACGAGAACCTTCAACGACAACCGCATCGTCACGCGCTTCAACCTTGCCGTGAACGAAACACGCCGCAACGCCAACCACCAGCAGGTGAAAGACACCCAATGGTTTACCGTGGTGGCATGGGACAAGACCGCCGAGCGCGTCGCGCAGGTGGTGAAAAAAGGAAAGCAGATTGCCATCGACGGCGCCTTGCGCAACAACGAATGGACCGACAAGAACGGCCAGCGCCACCTGTCGACGGAGATCCATCTGAACAACTTCATCCTTTTGGACTGGGGTAAAGAACAAAACAATTAATCAGACACGAGACTGCGGGACTGCGGGACGAATAATCCTCGAAGTCCCGAAGTCTCGAAGTCCCGAAGTCAAAATACAACTATTATTCACCAATTAAACACACAAAACTATGAGTACAATGAGAAATTCGGTCATGTTGATTGGCCGCCCGGGCGCAGACCCTGAAATGAAAACCTTCAACAACAGCAAGAAAGCACGCTTCAGCCTTGCCGTAACCGAGAACAAGAAGAACGCCAATGGAGAGTGGGTGAACGACACCCAATGGTTCCCCATCATTGCATGGGGCGCCATAGCCGATCGCGTTGAAAAGAACGTGAAGAAAGGCAAGCGGATTGCCATTGACGGCAGCCTCCGCAACAACGAATGGACCGATGACAAAGGTCAACGACATTCCGTCACGGAAGTCTGGGTCAATGACTTGTTCCTGATCGATTGGGAAAAGGAATGATGATAATGAAGGGCGACCAATTGGTCGCCCTTCGTTTTTTATCCAGTCACCATAAAGACCCTCGGATCTTTCCACTTGGAATGGCGCAGCATTTCGTTAGTGAAGTGTGTTCGGCTGCCCACTTGATCCAAAAGCTCCTTCGCCTTGTCGAATTGTCGCAACTCGCGATAAATCTCCGGCACCTCGAGGTCTATCTGCTCCTCGGGGTGCTTTTCCAATAGGGCTAGCAGACGATTGAGGTTGTCGGTGAAGTCTTTATGGTTCTTAATGAACAGCTTCTCACCCTCCAGAATCAACTTGCGGTTGCAGTGCCACACCCCGAAACTCATGAAGCCGTTGAGCAGGTATTTCAGGCGCACATGCTGGTGGTTGCGGTGCAGGTCGTTGTAAGCCCACCAAAGGAAGCGGCGGAGGTAGATTTCCTTCTTCGGGTCGTAGTGGCTCTTTTTCAAGAAGGTCTTGTAGTGGTTGACCAAAGCCATTTTCCCCTTGTTGTCGGAGAAGCTGATGCCAAAGAAGCGCCAAGTGTTCCAAGAATAGATTTCGGCATCGGGTTTTTCGTAAGTGATGAAAGGTTCATCGGGTTGCTCAACCCAAAAGATATGGCCGCACGAAGGGCACATAATCATCTTTTGTGGTGTAGTGATCAAGTTGTCATTCAGCACCTTGCCGTCCGAATACAAGATAGCCTCATTCACCATCTCGGCCTTCAGGTTGCGACCTTCGAGCCAGGCTTGGCAATGCGGGCATTGGAAATAAAACGAGTCGTATTTCAGCATATTATCTTGTATTTAACTCCGTTGAACGCTTCGTGTTTCAGGCCCCAAAAGTAAGATTAATTTCATTTCCTACCAAAATCGGCAGGAATTTCTCCCCAGATTTCGGTTTTCCATTTCATGATGGGCACCTCGATGGCGTTTTCGTTCAGCCATTTCTCGGCACGGGCGATGAGTTCGAAAAGGTACTCGTTTTTGGCGTTGGGTTGCAGCTTGGTCTTGCATTTCTTTTGTTTGATCCACAGCTGGGCGTTGTAGGAGTCGCTGTAAATGGGGTAAGCCACATGTTTTTGTTTCATCCATGCCAAGGCGTGGACAATGGCAAGGAACTCACCGATGTTGTTGGTGCCGTTTTCGAAGACGGAACTCTTGAAGAGCTGCACCGTTGTGGCAGGTTGCGTACCAAAATCCACAAACAGGCCTTGATACTCCATCTTGCCAGGATTGCCCGAGCAAGCGGCATCAACGGCTACGGCGGGACTGACGGGCTGTTCTTTTGCTTGCGAGAGGTCGACCACGGGAGCCAAATCCTTGCCCCAATAGTTGCCAGGGCCTTCCTTGAAGGCGGCTTCGGCACTCGTGCGGTCAGGGAAGCCTTTGTATTTGGCCCCTTTGAAGCCCTCTATCTCCTTCTTGCAGTCTTCCCAACGGCTGTAAACACCAGGCGTGCGACTTGTCCAAACGACATAAAACTTTTTCTTTGCCATGGGTGCAAAAATAGGAAATATTTGGCGAAAAACCGGAATTGGTGAAAAAACACTATTTTTGCCCCACACAAAAACATTTTCTAATGAAGAAACTCTATCTCATCACCCTGTTAAGCCTCGTGCTGTGTTTTTCCTGCACGAAGAAGGCTGAAACCGACCTTGAAGTCATCGCCATGCGCGGATTGGTGAACCGTGTCGTGCCTGAGTACTCCAAAAATATTGTCCTCGAACGGCTTGAAAACGACACCGTCGATCGCTTTGAAATTGAGACAAAAGGTGAGTACCTCGTCATCCGTGGCAACAACGCCAACAGTATGGCTGTCGGCCTCAACCACTATCTGAAATACTACTGCAAGTCACAGTATTCATGGTTCAAGGAAGAGGCACTGCAGATTCCTGCCACCATGCCCGCTGTGCCCGAGAAGGTCAGCTTGAGTGCGCGTGTGCCCGACCGTTTCTTCCTCAACTACTGCACCTTCGGTTACACCTTGCCTTGGTGGAACTGGTCGCAGTGGGAGCATTTCATCGACTGGATGGCGCTCAACGGCATCAACCTGCCACTGGCCATCACGGGACAGGAGAGCGTGTGGTATGAGGTGTGGAGTGACTTCGGCCTCACCGATGAGGAGATCCGCAGCTACTTCACGGGTCCGGCGCATCTGCCTTGGCACCGTATGCAGAACATCGACCGCTGGGGCGGACCGCTGCCTATGTCGTGGCTCGAGAACCAAAAGGAACTCCAAAAACAGATCGTGGCTCGTGAGCGTGAACTGAACATGAAACCCGTGTTACCAGGCTTTGCAGGCCACGTGCCGCCTTGCATCACAAGGCTTTATCCCGAAGCGCCTTTGGCTTCTTTGGGCGACTGGGCAGGCTTCGACAGCATCTGTTGGTGCAAGTTCCTCGACCCACTCGACCCGTTGTATACGGAGATACAGAAGAAATTCATCGACAAGCAAACCGAGTTCTACGGCACCGACCATATCTATGGCATCGACATCTTCAACGAACTCATCCCGCCGAGCTGGGAGCCTGAGTACCTCGCACGCGTGAGCCGTCAGGTGTATGAATCGCTCGAGGCCGCCGACCCCGAGGCCAAATGGCTTGAGATGGCTTGGCTGTTCTGGAACGAGCGCCAATACTGGGAAGTCGACAACCGCATCGAGGCCTACATCACCTCCATGCCGAAAGACAGACACATCATGCTCGATTATTACTGCGAGCGACAACCCGTGTGGGAGCGTACCGATGCTTATTATGGCGTACCATACATTTGGTGTTATCTTGGCAATTTTGGCGGCAACTCCATGCTGGCTGGCAACCTTGACACGGTGAATGTCAGGATTGAACGCGCCTTCGACAAAGGTGGCGACAACTTCGTCGGCATCGGCTCAACGCTTGAGGGCTTTGACTGCAATCCCTTCATGTATGAATATGTCTTTGAGAAGGCTTGGGACAATCCACTCACCAAGGATGTGGACGCTTGGGTCAAATGCCTCGCTGACCAACGTGGCGGCAAAGAGGATCCGAATATGAGGGCCGCTTGGACCTTGCTGGCCGACAGTGTATATAATAAGGTGTCGTCGCCGGGTCAGACCGTCCGCATCAACCAAAGGCCGACCATGGGTGACATTGATAAATATCGCCAATATTATGTGGCTCCGACCTATAAATACAACAATATCACCTTGTTGGATGCCTTGGATGACCTTCTGGCTGCCGACTGCAACACGCGCACGCGCCACTTTGATGCCGTCAACATCACGAGGCAGTTGTTGGGCAACTACTTCAGCGACCTTTATGCCGACTATGTGAAGGCCTATCGCGAAGGTGACTATGAGAAATTACATCAAATTGAGCAGACGATGACCAATATCCTCGACGACACCGATGCCATCTTGGCCACGGAGAGTGCCTTCCTTGTGGGTCGTTGGATCCGTGATGCGAGGGCCATCGGCACCACCGAGGAAGACAAGGACTACTTCGAGAGCAACGCCCGTAATATCATCACCACTTGGGGCGAGGAAGACGCTTTGCTGAACGAATATGCCAGCCGTGCCTGGGCGGGTCTCACCGCGACCTATTACGCTTACCGCTGGAAGGAGTTCTTCAAGGACGTGGATGCCGCCATCGATGCGAAGAAACCCTTTGATGAGAAGGCCTATCACGAGCGTATCTGCAAATACGAAGGCCAATGGTGGCGCGAACGCCTCGGCACCTTCAGCGCCGAGCCGGAAGGCGATGGCGTGGCTTTGGCCAAGGAGATTGCCGACAAATACCGTGAAGAACTTGAAGCTCGATACAGAAAATAAAGGAGTCCCGTAGGGACGACGGACATTAACCAGAGGTTTCAACCCCTGTCATAACAAACAGCTATGAACATCACAGAAAAAGATAAAGAATACATGCGCGAGGCCATCCGCCTCGCCGACGAAAGCGTGAAAAACGGTGGCGGTCCCTTCGGGGCCGTCATCGTGAAAGACGGAGAAATCATCGCCGGCAGCTCGAACAGCGTCACCCGCGACAACGACCCCACCGCCCATGCCGAGGTGAACACCATCCGCCAGGCCTGTCGCAAATTGGGCACCTTCGACCTCTCTGACTGTGTCATCTACACCTCATGCGAGCCTTGCCCGATGTGCCTCGGCGCCATCTATTGGGCGCATATCAAGCGCATCTACTACGGCAACACGAAAAAGGATGCCGCCGCCATCGACTTCGCCGACGACTTCATCTACAAGGAATTGGAACAGCATGTCGAAGAACGCTCCGTGCCGTTCATCCCTTTGCTACGCGAAGAGGCCCTCGAAACCTTCCGCGCTTGGGAGGAAAAACAGGACAAGGTAGAATATTGAGATTTGAAAAAGATTTGCGGCAGATTTGTTTCCAAAACAAAAAAAGCAGTAATTTTGCCGCCGCAAAACCAAGCCGCATTATCGCTGAGATGAAGACAACGCGTTGACATCAAGGCTACTGCGGGAATCATAATCATCTGATCCGGAGGACATTCAAATGGAAAGGAGAATAGGCTCAGTCCTTATTTATGTGGGAAACCGTGAAGCCGCGCCACAAGTCAACGCGGTGCTATCCCGTCACGCAG
>JAEEGI010011966.1_pt1 | contig 18625 bp, 18 predicted proteins | sample 8958751 | NCBI WGS metagenome assembly JAEEGI01 (sample SAMN16246545, study PRJNA631951) | gut metagenome | biome: gut microbiome; feature: rumen; material: KS-attached | host: Bos | place: Iran: Karaj | collected 2018-10 | reverse complement strand
TAACACCACCTTTCCACCTTCTTCGTTTTCAAGACGCACACTTCCTCCTAACTTTTCTGAAAAAAGCCTGCATACATAGAGCCCGATGCCATAATGAGACGTATCTTCATTATTTCTATCTTTATAAAAAGGCTCTAGGGCATTTTCTAGTGCATCCTTTGAAAAACCTTCTCCATCATCCTTAATAATAATCTTAAAAACATCTTTTGATATATATGCCTTTACCTCCACCTTTGATTTTGCATAGCTGTCTGCATTTGAAACAAGATTTCCATAAATATGCATCAGCATTTCAAAATCTGTATTCATTTTTCTGCCCTTTAATTGATCTTCACACGCTTTTAACGCTTTCCACTCACTGCCTTCACCCTTATCATCTAAATAGGCCGAAAAAACAAATTCATTATTAATACATATTTCCTTTCCTTCAGTTTCCATTGTTTCGATTATCTTGCTTATTTTTGTTTCTAGCAATTCAGGATTCATATCTTCCATTTTCTGCAGCTTTCCCATTTTTTCAGTATAAGCCTGCATTCTTTTTACCTGGTTCATAACCTTATCAAGATATTCTGTATCTCCAGATTCCTCCATCATTTCAAGGTAACCGCTCATTACTGTAATAGGTGTCTTTAACTCATGCATGAATATAGAATTTAATTTCTTTCTATTCTCCACATCCTGCCACATGTTTTCATAATTTGTTTTAAGCGCATCCTTCATTTTTCCGAAAGAATCACATAGCGCACCTACTTCAGTATCACTGTGCCTTTTGATTTCAAAATCAAGATCATTATCTAAAATTTTATCCGAAACTTTTTTTAGCTCTTCCAAATCCTTTCCCACATCCTTATTCAGGAATTTAATACCGAAAACAATTACGCATATTACAATCCAGAGTACCGAAAATATGATATTACTTTTTATAATCAAATAAATCTTCCAGCTATCTAATACAGGAACAATAGATTCAAAATCCGTAAGTTTTACCGATCCGTAACCATAATACTTTAAAATAAACTCTGTTTCATCATACGTTTCATAATCAAAATGATCTATATAATCATAAACTGAAGTAAATAATTCAAACTCCTTATCAATTATTCGCGTATAAATAACATTACGATAAAAAATGTTTATAAGAAGCACACCCACAGCAGCGACAAGCACTCCTCTTATTACCGTCTCTACAAATTTTCTTTTCAGTGATTTATTTACTTTGCCCTCTATCTTATATAATATTTTCCCAGATATTACATAGCTTATCACTAAATATAATAGAATAAATACAATATATGCTACTATATTAAGCTTGAATTCAACTCTACTTATATATTCGTTGTAAAAATAATCTTTTTCAAAATCTTCCCTCACTGGAAAGTACACTGCAATTGAAAACACTGCAGCAACCATTACTCTTATCAAATTATAGAGCGTGCATTTTTTGGCAGATTTCTCTCCATCTTTTTTTCTTTTTTCAGTTATAACTACAACCAAAAACATTTCCCCAAAAACAAGACATAGAAAACCCATAAGATCATAATGCATTAATTCTTCTATCTTGGTCTGCTTATCCAGATTTACCATATTACCCTGACCAGTTTCCCTATATTTTAGTTTAACTCTCTCCCATACTCCCTCTATATAAGGATATTCCGGTTCTAATCGGCTAGTCTGCCCATTTACTTTTTTGTCAAAAATTTTCTGCATAAATCCACAGTAGACTTTTCTATAATCCGGATATAAATAATCTCTTACTTCATTAAATACTCCTCTTAACGCATAGCTATTTATTGTCTCTCTGGCCGCTCTTTCACTTTTAAATATACTTACATACAAGTTCTTATTTCCAGTTTCCTCATCAATCTCCTCTTTATAACTTATTTTTTTACCTAACCACTTTGTGTCTGTATTCTCAATAACGCCCTTAATTTGAGATATCTCATCATCTGTAACATCATTAACGCAAAAATCGTATGAATACTGTTCATTTTTCTTCTTATTTTCTTTAGCTGCATCATCATATCTATAAATATAAAGCTGAAGAAAGAACATTGCCAGAGTCAAAACCAATATACTGGCAATATTTATAATCAAGAAACCAAACCTTATCTTTTTCATAAAACCTCACCTCATTCTTCTAAAATCTATTTTACACTATTTAATACATTTACCTTATCCACCTATAACCTATGCCCCATATGGTCTCTATATGATAATCCTCGCCATACTGTTTTAGTTTAGATCTAATTTTACGAATGTGCTCGACTACAACACTATTATCCGCAAAGCCTCCACTTCCCATTACCTCTTCATATATTTTTTCTTTGTTTAAGGTTACTCCTTCATTGATCGAGAGATACTCTATTATCAGATATTCCGCATTTGTAAAGCGTATTTCTTCTCCATCTATGGTTATATTTTTAGAATCATAGTCCACCGTTATTTTGCCGAAAAGCTTTACATTATTTTTCTTTATTCTTTCTTCTCTTCGTAAATGTGCCGCTATGCGGACCCTTAGCTCGTTAATTGAAAACGGCTTAGTAATATAATCATCTCCGCCTGCCATAAAGCCCCTGATTTCATTTTCCTCTTCACTCATAGCTGTCAAAAAGATAATAGGACAGTTCACCATTTCTCTTATCCTTTTGCAAAAAGAAAATCCATCTTCGCCCGGCATATAAACATCTAATAATATTAAATCCGGTCTTTTCTTTATCTCTTCTTCTGCTAAAGCCGTGTTACCAGCTGTTATGGTTTCATAGCCAAGTCTTTTCATGTAATCAGACAAAAAATGCAGCATCTCTATCTCGTCATCTATAATTAAGATTTTGTACATTTTCCACCCTCCTTTCCTCTTTCATTATATCATCTTTTACAGTATCATTTTAATATTTAATTATCAATTTTTCATCAATAAATATACCTAATTTTTTACAAACAAAACGCCTCATATCTTCCTTTAAAAAGCTTTCATAAAGGAAACATATAAGGCGTGAAAAATCTATTATTTCAATTATTTCTTCTCATATCTTACATAGGCAAATTTTGTGCTATCCGGACTCCAGGAATTCACATTTATCGTTCCCTGCCCTCCAAACAGCTCTATTATCGTATGAAGCTTTGTTCCATCTGAATCCATAAGTCTTATCTTAACATTCTTATTTGGTACATGGTCACCTGGCCAAAGGTCTCCCTTTTTGTAAATGACCCACGGGCGAAAACCCATTACCTTTAGGTGATGGGATGAAGCCCGCCTTGCTCCTCGTGGTAGCCGTTTAAACGGCCACCTTGTCTATAAGTACAGAGTCCCTTGCAGTAACTCTTATACAGTTACGTAGCTTTGGTGTCTTCATTCCTTTTGGCATAGAAGAAAAGTCTATCTTATTACCTTCTATATCCATAAGGATAGCATAACCGGTACTCATACGGCCTTTGATGAAGTATTCCTTACCAAAATACTTTACCTTGTCAAATTTCCTAAAGCCTTGTATCTTACCTGTCATAATAGGCTGTTCACTACGAATACCTTTAGTTTTTTGCCTGTCGCCTTTGGCTACTGACTTCTTGATATATACTGTATCTGTAAGCAATATTACAGGATTACCACCGTTTGCTATTACACAGGCATCTAAATGGTGATCTTTCTCTATACCAAGGCTTAATCTGTTAGCCTTTGTAACCATTCCAAAGGTCTCTATGGCATCCTGATAGTGTTTAAGTAACTGGCAACGAATGCTGTTCATCTGTGTAGCGTATTTTAATTGGCCTTTTTTCTTGCCCTTGAAATTAGGTTTAATTTTCCCATCGTGCAAGGCTTTGTGGCAAGTGTGACATAATGTAATTAAGTTTTCAGCTTCGTCACTACCACCCTCACTACGAAAGATTATATGATGGACTTCTAATTTGCTATCCTTATGCTTACCTTTACAGCATTGGCATTTGTAACCGTCACGGTTAAGTACCATAGCTTTTGTATTCTCGAAACTGTAGTTAATTCCTTTTTGATATCCCCAGTGGCGAATTTTTTCATTAGCCAAAGACGGATTTTTCATAAGGTGTGTATCAAACTGACCTGTTTCCAATACCAATGTCGTAATAGGAAGTATCGACTTATTATATTCGATTTCCTTAATATGGCTATGAAATTTACTTACCATAGTAGGACTGAAACGATTTGTTTTAATACTATTCCTACGATTTAAGAATCTCGGCTTACGGTATCGTGTTTTACGGTTTCTGCGATTCCTACGGTATTTGACTCTTTGTATCATCTTGTCTGTAATATCATTCCTGACAATTACCTTTGACATATAAACTACTTCGCCATTATCTTTTGTAACCGCAGTACCGATAGTACCGCTTCCTGTATCTACTCCGAGAGTTAGATTTTGTGTATAGTTCGTGCTGCTATACAACAGTTTAATTGTGAACGGACATCTTTTTACTACTTTAGCTTTACCACTTTTAAGCAAATGCTTTACTTTACCGTGCCTATTAGTAGGCATTAGCGGCTGTCCGTTTTGACCGATTAAATATACCATAACAGGCATTCTTTTCCTGGTAACTTAATACCATAATGCCATACAATGTACGGTTGTGCGTATCCTTATACTGTTACCATATAAGGAATTCGACATCACCTCGACAATGATATAAAGGCTTTTTACATATAACTCACTGGGCTGTACTTACTCCGACCCGACTTAAAGTTATACGACAGAACAATGGTCTGGTGCGTCAACCAAAGGTGTCATGACCTAAATATCGTAGGCAGAATTTCTTCTGTCTCAGTCTGGTGAACCATTTAACGGAAGCCCACTGCCTTTAGGCGGTGGGTAGTTCACAGCTTACCATTACTATTTTCTTTCCATCTGGTGAAATGTGCGGAAACCAGGTATTAAGGTCTGCGTCATAAGTCATCTGCTCCTGACATCTTCCATCCGCCTTCATTTTCCATGCCTGCATAAGTCCTGTTCTTACGCTGTAAAAATAGATATACTTCTATCCCAAGGATTAGTATCATCAAATACATCCGGATTTCCCCAGATTTCTTCATCTTTATGCTCTATTTCTCCTTCTTTTTCAAAGTCGAACCTTATATCCAGGTGATTTCTTACAGAGTCAAGCCATCCCATCATCAGCAAGGTCTTATCCCATGGCATTTCCTCTGTCTCATTTTTTCCTTCAAGAAGCGCCTTTTTACAGGATAATATTTCATAGCAATATGGATTGAATTCATTTTTAAATTCTTCTCTTTTTTTCAGCTCTCCGTTAGTATCATAGACCTCAATATATTCAAGTCTATTAACCGGTCCAAATTTCACATAGCCCTTATCGCCTGCAATTTTCACTAAACTCTTTGGCTCTGCTGCAGTTGAAGCCTTTATTCTAGCCATATCCCCGTTTTTATAAGTGAGCATTATCTCATCGGTTTTATCCGCACCTGTCATGTATTTTTCACAGCTCGCCTTTACCTTTACAACATCTGAGCCAAAGTATAGCTGCGGCATTGTAAGTGCATATACACCAAGATTTAAGAGAACTCCTCCAGCAAGAGCTGTAGAAGTGATTCTCTCTGTCTCCTCGCTCATTTTACAAAAATCTGCCTCAAGGTAATGAGGCTTTCCTATTACTCCCTCCTTTAGCATATCCCCAATTTTCATTGCTGCCGGAAGAAACCTTGTCCACATAGCCTCCGACAAAAACAGATTCTTTTTTCTTGCTATTTCTATAAGCTCCTCTGCCTGCTTTTTATTTGAGCAGAATGCCTTTTCTACCAGGCACCCCTTTCCATTTTCAAGGCACATTTTGGCATTTGAATAATGCTCTGAATTAAGTGTTGCTATATAAACTAAATCTACATTTTCATCCTTTACGGCCTCTTCATATGAACCATACGCCTTTTCATAGCCAAATTCTTTTGCAAAGCTCTCTGCCTTGCTAAGGCTTCTACTAGCAACCGCATACATATTTACTTCATCCTTAATGTCTAAAAGTGCACGGCTCATGCTTTCTGCTATATTTCCAGCCCCTAATACTGCTATATTAATTCTTTTTCCCATACCTTTACATTGTACCTTTCTCGTTATTTTTTGTTTCTTTACCGAGTATTTACCTTATACCTTTCTCACTATTTTCACTTCTTTACCAAGTATTCACCTTATACCTTTCTCACTATTATTTTGCTTCTTTACTGAGTATTTATCTCTCTTATAGTAAAAAGCCTGGCAGATCCTTCATGCTCTCTGCAAGGAAAGTAAGGTAAGGCCTTACCTCATCATCACACGGCGTTTGATCTGGAATCATTATCACCTTGCATCCTGCTCTATAGGCTGATAGAATTCCATTCGGAGAATCCTCTACTGCATAGGTCTCTTCCGGCTTAATATTCATTTTTTCACATGCATATAAATATATATCAGGCGCTGGCTTTCCGCATTTCACCATTGTCGCACATATTACATCCGAAAAGTATTCTTTAAGCTCCATTTTTTCTAAATACTCTTTTGTTCTTTCTTCATCTGTAGCGGTAGCTACAGCAAGTCTAAAGCCCTTTTCCTTTAATATCCCCAAAGTCTCCTTTACATAAGGCTTTAGCTGGATTCCTTCTCTTTTAATAGCCTCCTTTATCAGCTCCATTCTTCTGCCTCTTATGATATTATAGGCTCTCTCGTCATTAAAGAAAGTATTTATTTTCTCTGTGGAAAAAGGTCTTCCAAGGCTTCTTAAGGAAAGCACCATTTCATCTGTCATTGGATATCCCGTCTCCTCAGAGGCTATCCTCCAATACTTCCTGTAGTACTTTTCCGTATCTAAAAGAGTTCCATCCATATCAAATATGATCGTATTATCCAAAATTCACCTCTTCTCTTTCTTTTAAACTACTTTCCCTTTATTTCTATTCTATCTAATATTCCTTGAACACCCACATTTTGATGAGTTAAATACATTCTCGTAACATCTTCTATAAATTCCGCCTCTGCTCCAGTTTTACGGGCAATTTTTTCAAGAGAATATCCTTTATTAATGTATTTCATTATGCGGCTTACAAGCGAATATAGCTCTGCATTCTCTTTAGTATTTTCCTGCCTTGTAAATGCCGATGCATTATTAATTGCAGTGCCTCCGCTTTCCGGCTTTTCTTTACCACCAAGACTATCTAAATCTTCTTTTGAAAGAACCGCCTTTTTTGCATGTCCATAGTTTATTTCTCCAGGTTTTAAGGCAAATATCTTATTCCAGCTTTTTTCTATTTCTGTACCCTTATGAAGCTCTAATTCATAAATAGGGTTCAAATCACCAACGAATACGGCTCCCTCATCTAAAATGAGGGAGATGCTATCATCACTGTGCCCTGGAGTGTATATTATTTCTCCATCAAGACCTATACCTTTTAAAAAATTTCTTGAATCATCAATGCTTATTACTTCTACCTCTTTTTCATCGATAGGAACAAAGCATTTATTCTTTTCTTTTTCAAAAATGGCATCTGCCGAGTGAATATATCTCTCCTGCTCTTTAGCTACAACGATCTTAACTCCCTGCTTTTGAAGTTCTCCTGCAAGCCCCATATGGTCCGGGTGAAAATGCGATATAAGAAGATATTTAATATCGCCTGCTTTAACGCCTTTTTCGCCCAATTCCCTATAAAATAAAGAAAGCGTGCCTGCCCAGGCAGTATCAAAGAGCATATATCCATCCTTTAGCTTTATAAGATAAGTATTTGTATTTGAATATTTTAATGCGAAATACATAATTTAAACACCCTTTCGGTATTATCCCTTGCAGCTTTTTTTAGCTCTTCTTCATCTACCTTCATGTATCCTGCTAGAGCCCTTGCAACATAAACTATATTTTGAGGAACATTTACGCTGCCAAGTCCCTTTATTCCTCTTGGTATGAGATAAGGTGCATCAGTTTCTATAAGAACTCTTGATAAAGGAAGTATCTCTACTGCATCTCTTAAATCATCTGCCCTTCTATTATCTAGTATCCAGCCCGTTATTCCTATTGAAAAGCCGAGCTCTAAAAGCTCTTCTAATTCCTTTTTATTTCCGGTATAGCAATGCACAACAGACCTCTCTGCTACACTTCTATGCTCTTTAAATATCTTTATGAAATTCTCTGCTGCATCTCTTTCATGAAGAAACATCGGATATCCTAATTCCTCTGCTATTTCAATCTGTTTCTTTAAGCAATTTAGCTGATTATTCTTTTCCGAAAACATTCTGTTATAATCAAGGCCGGCTTCTCCTACTGCAACCACCTTAGGATTAGTCTTTATGATTTCCCTGATTCTTTTAAAATCCTTTTCACTTGCTCCATCAGCATTGTGAGGATGAATTCCTGCTGTTCCATACACAGGATAATCCGCCTTACCTTTATTTAAAAGATACTTATTTACCTTTTCATCATCTTTCATATCAGCGCCTGTAAGAATGCAGCACACCTTATTTTCCTCTGCTTCTTTTATTATCTTGTCAGGATCTTTAAACTGCCTGCAGAACAGATTGAGTCCTATGTCATAATAATCTATCTTTTTCTCTTTCTTCTCAACTAATTTTTCCATTTGTTTCCATCTCTTTCCATTCCATTTTTCTTATTTAAGCCAATTTACTCTATATATGCTTTTGGCCACTTGCTTTATTTTGTGCAACAGCTGCTTTTTACTCACTTTTCTAGATTTTTTCTACCGCTAATATCTCTATTAATTTAAAGGTATGATTATCATAAGAAAAATGCATAATAGAGCAATTTCCTACTCTCTCAAGACTTTTAGCTTTCTCTGGCTCAACTTTGCTAAGGAAACAATAGGAGGCATTTCCATGCGAAACTGCAAGAACGCATTTATGGTCTTCCTTTTCCATAATATCAGTTAATGCTCCATATATCCTCTCTTGAAGCATTTCCTTCGTTTCTCCTTCAAAGTTCTTAAAGAGATATTCAAAAAGCTCAACACTTCCTGATTTAAAGCCTGCACTGCTCCAGATATCTCCCTCTGCCTCATAAAAATTTCTTTCCTTCAAGCTTTTAAGTCTTGTATAGGGTACCTTTCCCTCTGTAACTATTTCAAGCGTATCTGAGGCTCTTTCACTACTTGAGGAATAATAATGATCAAACTTAATATCCTTTATTAACTCTCTTGCCGCCTTTGCCTGCTCTATACCAAGCTCTGTCAGCGGAGCATCGCACCATCCCTGCAGCATTTTCTTTTTATTGAACAGAGTCTGTCCATGTCTCATTAAATATAAATCTTTCATTTTTTTCACCATTTTCTCTGCAATCATTTTTTACAATTTTTAAACTACTTCTTCAAATAAAAACTAACATCATTATAACAAAAAAGCGAAACAAAGTATACACTTTATTTCGCTTTTTGTCATTTTTATTTCTATAGATTTTTACTATTTTTCATGCCATTTATTATATTTGCCTATTTTTAATTTCTTTTTTTAATTCAAAATCTGATATACCGCTTCCTTCGGCAACTGTTCCTGTATATCCCTGCCATTATTGCGAAGTGCATTTAACTCATTGACATATTCCGTGATATCGGTGATCCCGACGATCCAGTCGTGCACATATTCTTTCACTGCATTTCCGCGAAGACCGATCTGTATAGAACGGTACGGAAGATTATTCCCGTTTATGTCCTTCTCCGGATCCCACTGCACTCTGATATCCGATTCCTTTACTCTTTTTTGCCATTTCTCCCTGGAGATACCCAGGTCTTCCGAATAATTGGATATTACAGCACCTTTTACTGCCTGATCAAAACAGCTGCGCCGGATATCAATCGCCAGCACATGCTCCTGATTCTCCTTCTGCGCCCATCCGCATCGATACATCATCCATAAAAAGGATGGCTTGATCCATGTCATTCGCTCCATGCTGAAATGTGCGCCAAATGTTCCGTTCCGAACGGCTTCCTCGGCAATTATCCTGTTATATGCCTGATATACCCTGATGGTTTCATCGGTATATACTGCTCTGATTTCCTTCATCGGCCTGATCATTGGCATATGCTCCCGTAAACATGTCATCCCTGCACTCCCGTTCAGAATCCCAGCGGTTCGCCTACCAGTATCACGTGAATACGGTCTTTGTGTCTGGAAAACCTTGTGATCAGGAACTGACAGCAGATCGTATCCGGTGACTTGCAATTCATGCAGGAGCCTGTCTTTGCGCAGGGAGTCTGCAATCCGAAACGTTGCGCATTGATGGGCGCCGCCACATTTCTTGCACGTTTCATCGCTCCATCCACATCATCACAGATCTTATTCATCCCCACGATACAGAGGACCTTTTTCGGTCCCTGTGCGATCATAGAAACACGGTTCGAATTACCGTCTATATTCACCATAACCCCGTCTTCCGTCATGGCATTTGCACTGCTCAGAAAGAAATCTGCGTCATAGCCCTTTAACATGATCGCGCGTTTTTCTTCCGGTGTTTTTGCCGCATCGCGGTCCACAAAATCATAGTTTCCGTTTTTGAGCGCCGCAACCAGTCCGATTTCGTGAGCACTCATTGCGCCGCCCATAGTGACTGAGGCACCTTCCGGGATCAGCTCTAACGCTTTCTTCAGTGCTTCTTCGGCCGTAGGCGCATAATACCCGCTCATATTGCGGGATTCCAGCCCCTTGATCACCTTCTGCGCCAAAAGTTCATTTCGCTTTACGATGTTTTCGTTCATACCTTTCCCTCCTGATTCGTTTACTTTTCAAAGAATTCTTCTCAGCCATATTTATACACATCTTCTCTGCCCGGAAGCCGACTCCATCCGGCAAAGATCAGCCTCAGCATATAACATTGTTTCTGCTTTCAATAAAGTCTTTCAGTCTTGAAAAAGCGCTGTTCGACCAATCTTTTCTATACAACGAATATGGTTCGCCCGGTGATTTGTAATCCATTGGCTGGCTCAGTTGATCCGCAAACGAATAATCTCCGTCCTCACAATGGAATGTTATCTTCTCAACAAGATATGCGAATTTTCTACGTGATGCACGATATTGACGAAGTTCCTTACTCAATGTAATGCTTTTTATCGAAGAATAATCTATCTTCTTCTTGAAGATCCTACCGAATGTGACAGCATAATTGTCAGCGATAAAGTATCCTTCCATTCTAAGAAACCCCACCCAGCAAACAAACAGCAGGATAGCTATAGCGACCAGAGCAAAGACTACTCTTGCATCAAAATAGTCCCGTTTAACGAATGCAATCAAAAATAATGCTAATGCCACAAATAACAGTATGTCATGTTTTGTAATTTCGTCTTTGACCGATTCGTAACTATACTTTTCTTTCATTACTTTCCTCTAAATAAACCAGCCTTTTATGCGTACCCGACATCCTCCTTGATATGATTTTTTACCATACAACCTCAAACGATACATCTGCTTTCAGCGTATCATAGTCAACAGATATCTGTATATCATAGGCACAATCATCTTCCGAATTCTCTGCCGCATCGATTCCGATAGAAAAAACCGCATGGTCATCATAAATCTTTATGGCGTATAAATACCAGTTCTTCTTTAAATATTCCAGATCAAATTAGTCCTTTAAAGCACCTTCCCCCGCATCTTCAAAGAACTTCGTAATTTCGTTATATATTTCTTCATAGCATCCTTCCATGATCTTGTCTGATTTTTCATAGATCTTCTCCAGGGAAGCCAGGACATGGTCAATATTATCCTCTTTCACAAGGAATTCATTCAAATCACAGGATGTCGCTTCCTTTTTGCCGAAAGAAGAAAAGTGTAATCCGCTGAGGACATCTATATAACATATATCGTCAGAGCTTGAATCCTTTACCAAAACCCCGTTCCCGAAATAGGAATTCTCAATCTCAACCGCAGATAAGGTTTTCTTATTATTGTATCTCAGTCTGTTAATATCTTTCAGTTTCTTTTCAATTTCTTTTTGTTCTTTGGTCGCCGCATCGTCGCCATTATTAAACAGCTTACTAAAAAATGACATAACCTATACTCCCATTCTTATTTTATATTCATACAAACCGGAGTCCTTACGAACTCCGGTTCAAATCTATATCTAGGACTATTTACCTTCTATAGCTTTTAAAACAGGGAATTCTTCTGATTTGCATTTAATTCCTTTGCCATCCAGCCATAATCAAATTTATTAGTATCATTTATTATAGGCTTTCCTTCTTCATTAACAAGCACCGTAAGCCCTGTTTTTCCTCCGGATGTAAGCAGCATGTAATTTACACCCGTGGCTTTATCCATCCAAATTTCCACTCCAGAGAATATTCCTTGCTTATATATTCTCTCGAATCTATCCTCTGTTACTGCCATATCATCCACCTCTTTTCATATAAGTGTCAAAAAATATTGTGCCAAATAGGACAATTCTCATTCATTTATGCCCTAACACAGGTTAATCATACCAAAAATCCGCTTATTTGTAAATATTTTCTGAGCAATTATAATTATTTGTATTTTACAAAAAATGCAACTTCTACTATTATATTATTTTCCAAATTTAAAGCCTAAAATTATACCACTATCATGGTTAAAATTATAATACATGAAATACTACTGATAATTCACTATTTCCTTTAAAGTCCTTGGCGTATAATTAATCCACGGCTTCATGCAGCCTACATTATAGGCCTTTATTTCCTTATCCGGCGTATGTATGCTTCCAGTCTGAAAGAGCTCTTTTAGGGCCTTTTGATAAAGTTCATCCTCGATACTATTATGAGTATGACCATATAATAATATGGTACCGCTTCTCATCCCCTTCCAGCTATAAATCGGGTAATGAAAAAGCACCAGCTTCTTATTTACTCCGTCAACCGAATCCGTTACTTCCTTGTAATCACAGACCTCTTCAAAAAGCTGCTTATATCTATAGTCCTTTAGGTCATCATGATTTCCCTTAACTAGGATTTTTTTGCCTCTAAGCCTTGCAACAAGTGAAATCAGCTCTTCGTTATTTCCCTTAAGACTTATATCTCCTAAAATATACACTGTATCGCCGTTATTTACTGTCTCATTCCAGTTCTTTAATACTTCCTCGTTCATTTCTTCTATAGTATTAAAAGGCCTCTTATCAAAATCCAAAGCTGCTGGATGAAATAGATGAAGATCACTTATATAATAATTCATATGTCCCTCCCTTCAAAGTTACTATAATTCTATCATTCAACGCATTTTTAGTCAACTGTTTATGGTATTTTTACCTTAAGTGATGAAAATGTGAGGATAAATGAGGATATATAAGATTAGACGAGGATAATAAGCATTTTTGCGATATTCTTCATTTAAGTTCTTTTTAAAATCTTTAGATTGTATTTGACGTTCATTTGAACTTATGATATAATCATTTTACTGTTTAGGTTCATATGAACTTATTTTTTTAAGTTTTAATATGCCAGTATGTATATATTTATGTATACACAGCCTACATTAAAAATTCGAAAGGAGGTCCTGATCAATGCTATTATTTATTCCCGGGTCGATCCTGGAAATGAGTGAAGCTTATAAGGATGATGCTTTTTCAGCATTCTCCCCATTTTTGAAAGCTACCGGAGGAATTACACTTTCTCAGCTTTCAAAGCTTACTGGTCTTGAAGGTTCAACAATCTCAAACTGGATCAAGCGCGGATGGGTGGTCCCGACTACCGGAAAAAGATACTCTGATAAGCAGGTCATACGAATCCTGCTTATAAATATGCTTCGAGGAGCTATTAAACTCGAGGAAATAGCAGAGCTGCTACGATACATAAACGGCGATGTAGAAAACGAAACAGACGATATCTTAAATGATATCCCTCTATATAATCTACTAGTCAGCATTATTTATGATATCGAAGCAACAAATAAAATCGGCATTGATTCTGATAACATCCGATCATTTATCACCAAGGCCGTAGATAATTATTCATCTATTCATTCCGGTGAGATAAAGGATGAGAAAAAGCTCTGTGACACATTAGAAATAATGGTCCTTGGCTATCACATCACCCAGCTTAGAAATTCACTTTTATCTAAGCTCGAAATCATTTACACTTAAACTTTAGTTATCCTTATGATAACTATCAAATTTATTTATTTAGGAGAAAAATTATGTCAACAGTAAATGTAAACAATCAAAAACTTCAGAAAAAGGGCGGAGCTATTGCTAAGGTAGTAGTTATTATAATTATTTTAGCTGCTATTATTTCCGCTTCCTTCACAATCGTTCCAGCTGGTAATACCGGTGTTGTTCTTACTCTTGGTAAGGTTTCATCTAGTACCTTCTCAGAAGGCTTCCACTTCAAGGTTCCTTTTGTTCAGGAAGTTGAGATCTTAAGCAACAAGATTCAGGTTTATGAGACACCTTCTTCAGCTGTTTCTAAGGACTTACAGAATGTAAGCAGCACAATTTCTGTTAACTATCGTCTTGTTTCTGATATGTCAGATGATATGTTCAAGAATGTTGGTACTGATTACCAGACAATTCTTATCAGCCCTGCCGTTCAGGAATGCATGAAGAGCATTTCTTCAAGATACACTGCAGAGCAGCTCATTACTGAGCGTTCAGCTGTAGGTGATGAAGTTAAGGCTCAGCTTGAAGCAAGACTTAATTCTTATGGTATTTATATTGAAAAATTCAACATCGTAAACTTTGATTTCTCAGAAGAATTCAATCAGGCCATCGAAGCTAAGCAGGTTGCTGAACAGAACCTTCTTAAGACAAAGACCGAGCAGGAACAGGCTGTTGCTATTGCAGAATCTCAGGCTAAGCAGAAGGTTATTGCTGCAAAGGCAGAGGCTGATGCTATTAAAGCAAAGGCACAGGCTCAGGCAGAGGCTAACAAGCTCATCAACGACTCTCTTTCTGAAAAGGTTATTACCTATCAGCAGATTGAAAAGTGGGATGGCGTAATGCCTAAGTTCCTTGGCGGTGACAATGCCGGAATGCTCTTTAGCATTTCAGCTGATGATGACGATTCAGCTTCAAAGTCAGTAAAAACAAATAATACTTCAAATACAACATCTAATACAGCTTCAGAAAATAGCGATGCTAATGAGTAATTTACAGCTTTATTAGAAATTTTGAAACAAACTATAGTAAACTTACAAAAAGGCGCCGCAGCATTGTTTTAATGCTGCGGCGCTTCTATTGCTTCTTCACTACTATTGCTTCTTCACTACTATTGCTTCTTCGCTGCCATTACTTCTTCACTGCCATTACTTCTTCGCTACCATTACTTCTTCGCTGCCATTACTTCTTCGCTACCATTACTTCTTCACTGCTATCTCTTATATTACTTCTTATAGTAATCTCCAAGAGAAATTCCGTTTCCTGCTGTTCCAAGTGGAATATCATGGTCTAGACCGATAAATTTTCCGCTCTTATTCTGCCAGAGAACTTCCTTTACAAAATTGTACTTTTCTTCATCCCAGGTGGTAAAGTCGTCCTTTACAAGTCCGCCTGTATCTCCTGAGTTTGCATTATAGCACCAGAAAGTATGATTTAATCTGTACTTGCTAATAAGCTCTCTCATGTAGGTCATCCAGGTGATATTAGGCTTACTCATGTAACCGCCCCACTCTCCGATTAAGAGAGGCGCAAGATTCTGCTCGTAAATGTAGAACCAGTTATCATGCCAGCAATCCTTCATGAGTGAATCATAATCATAATCGCCTGAGAACCATGGCTGCTGATATACTGTTGGGCCATAATCGTGAGGTGAATAAATAAGCTGATCCTGATTCTTACCAAGATCAATCGGATAATCAGCTACACCGCGAAGATTTCCTCCCCACCAGTTGAAATAATACTCTGTCTTATCCTTAGAGCTATAATCACTGTTTGTCTTTAAATCCATAGGATAAATCTCAATACCCTCTACTGCTACTAAAAGATTTGGATTTATCTTAAGTACCTTCTTTGCTGTTTCCTCGGCTGCATACTTCCAGTTATTCTGAGCCTTAGAATCGTTCCAGATAGCTGCCTTATCACCTTCATCCGGCTTTCCGTGTGGCTCATTCTTTAAATCCAGAATAAGAATTGTATCATCATTCTTGTAGCGCTCTGCAAGCCAGCAAAGTGATTCCTGGAACTTTTCTGTGGTTATGTCTCCGTTGTACCATACGTTATAATTATGTCCTGCTGCATCAGTCTTAGCGCTGTGGATGTCGATCATGATCTTTAATCCATTTGCTCTGAACTGACCTACAACATAGTCAAATATCTCAAGACTGTCCATTCCTACAAGGTAGAAATTTGTTGCATTGTTGAAATTTGCTGTTGGAGCCTTGCCCTCCTTCCACTGAAGGAGAAGCTCTGCTGATATTGGAATTCTGACAATGTTAAAACCATGGTCTGCAATCCCCTTTATTGAAGTGTTAAGATCACTTGCCCAAAGTCCATCAAAGGTATTGGTTCCTGTATTATAACCAAACCAGTTACATCCGGTAAGCCATACTTCATTTCCATTTGCATCAAGTATCTTTCTGCCATCAGTATGGAGCCAGTCATTTGTAGTTGCCTTTGGAACCTCAAGCATTCCGGTATTTACCTGTTGATTTCCATTATTTCCGTTATTTTGATTGTTGTTTTGATTATTATTCTGATAATAACTGCTATCTGCTACCTCTGTAAGCTTTCCTGCCACTACTGAAGCTGTAAGCTTTCCTGTAATTCCTCCAAGAATTACTCCTGCATCTACGCTCTGACCCGGTCCGATGGTACCATTATAATCTACATTTGTTACGGTAAGAACACCCTTTTCAATGCTGTAATTTCCACTCCAGCCTGAATCGATTGTAGCATCTCCTACATCTATCTTAGCTGTCCAGCCCTCTACTACCTTCTCTGTATCATTTGATATGATTATTGCAAGCTGATTATATACCGGATTGTCACCCCAGGAATTATCTGCGCTGACCTTTATGCTAAGGCCTTTTGAACTCTTACCATCCTTCGAATCTGAATTCTTTTTATCAGAATCCTTTTTACCAGAGTCCTTATCAGTGTTTCCGTTACCATCATTTGCAGCTGCTACCTTTTCTGCAGCATTTTCTGTAACTGCTTCAGATTTTTCTGTAATCTCTTCTGCTGCTTCTGAATTATCTGCGGCTTCAGTTCCTGCTTCATTTTCTGTTTGAGAAGTAACTTGCTCGACATTTGAATCATTTGATGAGCTATCATTATTTGCATTTTCAGTTTTTGAAACTGCTGCAGTCTCAGATTTATTATTACCAGATTTTGAAATTTCTTTTCCTGTAAAATATCCTAATAATCCAATACACACCAGCAATACCATCACTAGCGCTATTGTCACTATACTTTTCTTTTTATTTTCCACAAAAACGCCTCCATAACAAAAATTCATTATTATTTTAACATTTTTTTCTATTAATGTAAAGTTGTAAATAATTTATTTATGGTAACAAAAAAGGACACCAGATTTCCTCTGACGTCCTTTCTATATTTAAGCCCCTCTGCAATAAAAGGAATATTTCATTATTAATGTCTAAAACCAACCTAAAACATTTTAGCACAAAATCATGGCAATGTCCAGAACATTATATGAACTTTTTCATTCCCGTCTTTATGAACAAGCTCCTGCAGAAAAGGTGTAGCTTCGACCTGAACTACCTGATAATCGCACTCAGGCACATCAAAAGTCAGCGTACCCGCAGGCTTTAACTCCCCAAATTAAGTATAGAATCATTGACATCTATCAATTACATATGGTACAATATCGGAGAACGAGATAAAAGATATTCATCTACGTATTCTGCATTAAAAATTAGGGATAGTCATTACATAATTGGTTATGTGTTAAAATAACTTTAGGAGATATATATGAAAAAACTATTTATACTAATAATAGCCGTTACTGCAATCATCTCATTCACTGTTTTCAGCATAAATTTAGTTGATGTTATTACAACAAGAAACTGGAACAAAGCAGAGGCTACCGTTACTTCCGTTCTTCTTCCAGACGGTATAATATGTGGTGATTTTAAAGATTCTAAAGGCGTAATGCATACTAATCAACCTCTTTATCAAGATTTCAAGTTTCAGCAGTTTCGAGCTATAAAGGTTGTTAAGCAGGATAAGATTAATAGTATTATTGGCAAAAAAGTAGTTGTTTTATATAAAGATGAACAGACTGTTAGTTATGATAATTTGTGGAAAAACATTCTGGTATCATTAGTTTTATTATTATTATCAATATCAATCTTAATTTATATGAAAAAGCATAATAGAAATTGATCCCACAGCCTAATGGCGCGTGCCACAATAAAAGCATACTCTACTGTAACTGAATAACAGACAAAGCCCTGAGATCTGCTTACTGATAAGCATTTCTCAGGGCTTTATTTATTCCATATTTCCTGCAAATATCCTTTCCACCACGATCTTCGTCATCTCCTGCACAGACTCTGCATAACCGTTCCTTGCCCACTTCATGAAGATACCGAAAAGCCCATAGGCAAGGTAGTAGCTTTCGTAGGTATCCGAGGTCTGATCGGTGTCGCTGTCGGTCATGATGACCTCATAAGCTGACAGGATCGCTCCGTGATGTCCCTGCCCGATAATAAGGTCGTTCTTTTTCCGCAGAGAGTAGCAAAAATCAAAGTACCGCCTGACA
>JAEEGI010011965.1_pt1 | contig 18625 bp, 9 predicted proteins | sample 8958751 | NCBI WGS metagenome assembly JAEEGI01 (sample SAMN16246545, study PRJNA631951) | gut metagenome | biome: gut microbiome; feature: rumen; material: KS-attached | host: Bos | place: Iran: Karaj | collected 2018-10 | reverse complement strand
CTGTGCCACAAGTATGGCGTGCCCGTAGTGATGGACAGCGCCCGCTTTGCCGAGAACTCCTACTTTATCAAGACCCGTGAGGAGGGCTACGCCGACAAGACCATCAAGGAGATTGCCCGCGAGATGTACTCCTACGTTGACGCCATGACCATGTCGGCCAAGAAGGACGGTGTTGTGAACATGGGCGGTTTCATCGCTACCAACCGCGAGGAGTGGTACGAAGGCGCTAAGCTGTTCTGCATCCCCTTCGAGGGCTTCATCACCTACGGTGGTATGAACGGCCGTGACCTGAACGCTCTGGCTGTCGGTCTGGACGAGAACACCGAGTTTGACATGCTTGAGACCCGCATCCACCAGGTTCAGTATCTGGCCAAGAAGCTCGACGAGTATGGCATTCCTTATCAGCGTCCCGTGGGCGGCCACGCCCTGTTCATCGACGCCGACAAGGTGCTGTGCAACGTTCCCAAGGAAGAGTTCCCCGCTCAGACCCTGACCTGCGAGCTCTACCTCGAGGCAGGCATCCGCGGTTGCGAGATCGGCTACATCCTGGCCGACCGTGACCCCGTGACCCGCGAGAACCGCTTCGGCGGCCTCGACCTGCTGCGTCTGTGCATCGCCCGCCGCGTTTACACCGACAACCACATGAACGTGATTGCCGCAGCCCTGAAGAACGTCTATGACCGCCGCAACGAGATCACCCGCGGTGTCGCCATCGAGTGGGAAGCTCCCCTGATGCGCCACTTCACCGTGAAGCTCAAGCGACTGGGCTAATCCATAAACCCAATACCATTAACAAGACCATGTTCCAAGTGATGGCGGGCAACCCCCGCCGTCACTTTTTTAGTTTTTGCCGTTTTACATCGCCTTTTGGATTTTTTTATTATTTTTGTGGTCCATTCAATTCGTGCAATGAGTCAAACTGTTAGAGCCATAGTGTGTGCCATTATCCTGATGACGGGAGCGGCAGTTCATGCCCCTGCCCAGTCGTGGGAGCACAGCAAGTGGCTCGACCAGCCCATCGACAGGCTGATGGAGATGGCTGGCAAGGACATTGCCGACGGCGGCAGGAAGGACACGGCGCTCATGTGCTACACCATCGTGGCCAACCGCTACGAGGCCTCCCTGTCGCGGGAGCAGCAGGTCATGTGCAAGGATGCCAACATGAGGCTGTGGTCGATCTATTTCTATGACTTCTACGACTATCCCAAGTGCTTTGACTGCTTGACGCGCGCCCTGGAGATCGCCACCGATGCGGGCATCGAGGACGCTAACATTTACCTGGGCTTCGGCTGCATGTACCAGACCATCTCGGAGGAATGCAAGGACTACGAACTGGGCACCACGGCCTTCAAGTATTACCAAAAGGCGCTCGAAACCGGCCTGAAGACGCATGACGACGAGCATACCGACATGGCCTGCACCGACGTGCTGTCGATGGCCTATGCCCAGGGCGGCCTCGACCAGATCAACGGCGTGTGGAGCAATTACCTGCAGCTGCCCGAGGACAACAAGACACAGGTGCTGCGTCGTTACAACAAGCTGCTTTTCCAAGCCCTCAAGAGCATAGAACAAAAGCAATTTGACAAGGCCATCGCATTGTATGACAAACAGTTGCAGCTCATCGACACCACGCAGTATTCCCGCCTGATCTATTTCACCCACGTGGAGAAGGCCAAGGTCCATGCCATGCAGGGCGATTACCGCAGTGCCATCGACGCGTTGAAGCAGTCGGAGCGCATCGCCGTTGACCTGGAGATGAAGGACTGCAAACTGGAGGTGTACGGCATGCTGGCGCAGTACTACCAGCAGCTGGGCGACCGCGCGTTGCGCGAGCATTATTATGACCGCTACACCATGCTCAAGGACACGTTGACCAACTACCAGCAGCTGGCCAGTGTCAACGAGATGGAATTCCGTAACGAGCTCAAGGGAATGGAGCAGGAGATGACCGACATCAAGCGCCACCGCGAGGTGATGAGCTATGTCACCATGGTGTCGCTGGGCTTCCTGCTGGCATTGCTGGTGCTGCTCTATCTCGTGTACCGCAAGAACGGCGAGCTCACCCGCTCCAACCAGTTGCTGTATCAAAAAAATGTGGAGATGCTGAGGGCCGAAGAGGAGGAGCGCCGCATGCGCCGCCAGTTGCAGGACAAGGAGGTGCTGGCCACCGATGCCGACGGTGACGTCAAGTACAAGAGCAGCCACCTGACCGACGAGGACAAGGAGCAGTTGCTGGCGCGCATCATCCAGGTGATGGACACCAGCGATGAGATTTTCTCGCCTGATTTCTCGCTGGAACGGCTGGCGATGCTCTCGGGCTCAAAATATAAATATGTGTCACAGGTCATCAACGAGTACTATGAGCAAAACTTCAACAACTTCCTGAACTCCTACCGCATCAAGGAAGCCTGCAAGCGCATGAGTGATCTGGAGAACTATGGCAACTATACCATCGAGGCCATCAGCGAGAGCGTCGGTTTCAAGTCCCGATCGACGTTTGTGGCCTCGTTCAAGCGCATCACCGGACTGACGCCCTCGCAATACCAACGCATGGCTCGAGAAGAGGCTCATGCCTGAAAAATGCCGATGAAATGGCGCAAAATGCTGTTCGAAAGTACCATTTTCGGGCATTTTTTGTGTAAATTGCCGAAATCTGAACATCTTGCCGAAGGCCACCTCACCGTTTCACGTGACATTTTTTGTATTTTTGCGATGAGATATTATCCGATGTCGTGCTTGTCACATGCTGGTGCGGCACTAATTAATCACCATTAAAAAATTTTTTGGAGAATGAGAAGACTAACCTTACTCGCGATGCTCGCGCTGGTGACCTTGATGGCATCGGCCGCCGAGCAGAACACGGCCTACACGGCGGCGCCCAAGTCGATCAAGCAGGTCGTGCAAACCCCTCAGAGGGCCAAGATGCTCTCAAAACGTGAGGCCACATCTAGGAAAAAGGCGCCCAGTGCCGACCAGTTCCAGGGAATGACCATGTACGTCAACCTGACCAATTCCGATGCCTGGGCTGGCACCAGCATCGGTTCAGTGCCCTATGGCATCTACTCCTATCAAATTGGCGGCGGTGCCGGTTTCCAGGCCCTTGCCACCGACTTGCGCTATGACTTCATGGCTAGCGCCATGGGTCGTGACCAGCTGGTTGGTGCCAGGCCCATGGAGCTGTTCGGCTCGCTCAACGGTGTTGAGTACAACGGCCTGAGCAAGAACGGTTTCGGTGAACTGTGGTCACAGGTCTATCAGTCGGTGGATTACAGTTTCATCCCGTCGGTAATGGCCTATGACGTGACTAGCGACATCATTTACTCGATTCAGTACAACAGCGACCTGACGGGCCTGAACATGGCCACGTGGAATCCCGAGACCCGCATGTTTGAAACCATCGCTCCCTGGCCCAACAATTTCCAGCCGTTGGCCATGGCTTTCACCCCCAATGGTGAGATGTTCTGCGTGGGCAATGACGGCGAGCTCTACTCGCTGGACAAGTACTCGGGTGATGCCCGCTCGGTGGGCACCCTCGACGTTACCCCCACGATGTATATCCAGGGTATGGGCTATGAACCCAGCAGCGGTTGCTTCCTGTGGTTTGCCGTGACTCAGCAGGGTTCGGGCCTCTATGCCATCGACCCCTATGACGCCAGTGTGACGCTTGTCGAGAGATTGAACCAGAACGAGCAGGCCTCGACGGTCTTCTTCATGGACAATGAGGCTCCCGACATGGCTCCCGCAGCCATCAGCGACCTGGCCTTCACCTTTGACGGCAGCTCGACCAACGGTAACATCACCTTTACCGTTCCCACAACTACCTATAACGGTAGCTCATTGAGCGGTAATGTAGTGATGAGCGTTTGGCTCGACGGCGAGCCCATCGCCAACTATGTGAACGTGGCTCCCGGCAGCCAGCAGGCCTTCAACCAGGAGGTGAGCAACGACAACCACTATGTGTATGTGCTGCTCGAGAACGAGGGCGGCTGCTCACCCGTCAACTATGTGTACACCTTTGCAGGCTATGACACCCCGCTGCCCGTTACCAACGTGACCTTCACCGTAGAGGACGGCGTGAGCCACCTGACGTGGGATGCTCCCGCAGCCGGTGTCAACGGCGGTTACCTCGAGAACGTGACCTTCAATGTCGTGCGCATGCCCGGCAACGTGCTCGTGGCCGAGGGTCTGAGCGCTTGTGAGTTCAGCGAGACCCTGCCCACCAAGATGGAGCGCTACTACTACATCGTTACCCCGTTCAATGCCGACGGCAAGCAGGGCGAGCAGGCAGTTTCCAACGCCATCCTCACCGGCAACGCCTTCATGCCTCCCTACTACGACGACTTCAGCGATGCATCGACCCGCGACCTGTGGACCGTTGTCAATGCCAACAACGACGGCACCGATTGGGGTACGGAATATACCTGGAGCTTCAACGACTATAACGGCAACTGGGGCATCTACACGGGTCCCTACAACATGGGCGATGACCAGGATGCTGCCGACGACTACCTGATTTCGCCGGGTATCGCTGTTGAGCAGGGCATTTCCTATGCCTTGATCATGAACATGCGCAACACCTTTGCCAACTACATGGAGCGCGTGAGCCTGATGATCGGTACCGATCCCACCGACGTTACCACCTTCCAGGCACTGGCCACCGACGAGGACTATGACGTGAACGGTACCCTCACCGACTGGGAAGTTGACTTCCAGGTCGAGGAGACCGGCACCTACTACTTTGCTGTGCATGTGTTTACCCACAGAGAGGACAATGCTTCCGGTATCTTTGTTAATGCCATGGCATTGAACAAGTTGGGTGTAAACGAGGCTCCCGCCGAGGTCACCAACCTGACCATCACCCCCGATGAGGCTGGCGAAATGATCGCTGAGGTTACCTTCACTGCACCCGCCACCACGCTCGACGGCAACACCCTGGCCGGCCCGCTGACCGCCAACATCTACCGCGACGGCGGCGAGGAGGCTGTGGCCCAGATTCCCGTTGAGGTGGGTGGCAATGCCAGCTGGACCGACAACACCGTCGAGGGTGTGGGTGTACACACCTACACCGTGGGTGTCAGCAACGAGGCTGGCGAGGGCAAGCGCGTGAGTGCCGAGGCCTTTATCGGCGTTTACACCGCTCCCTATACCAACGCGTTTGACACCGAGGCCGATACGCGCGACTTCATCACCGTCAACGACTCGTCGGTCTACAGCTCCAACGAGTACCGCTGGATCTGGAGCAGTTACAACCAGAATCTGGCCCTGGGCGGCTATGGCTACTTCGTGCAGCATCCCGTCGAGAAGATCTGGCTCTACATGCCCGCCATCAAGCTCGAGAAGGACATGGTTTACACCTACGCCTTCAACTGGACCTACAGTTCCTACAACCAGGTATGCCCGGGTTATGCCGGCATCGGTATGGCTCCCGACTCGACGGCCCAGGCCATCTATCCTGACCAGCTGCCCTTCACCAACTATGGCGAAAAGGTGCTCATCCAGAACGAGGTAATTGCCAGCGAGACCGGCAAGTACTATCCTTCGATCCTCATGGTTGCCGATGTGGCCAGCAGCTACATCTCGCCCAGCATCGACGACATCTCGATCACGCTCGTTGGATCGGCATTTGCTCCCTACAGTGTCGAGAACCTCGTTGTCGAGCACGACAAGACCGGCCTGTTGAAAGTTAACTTCGCCTTCAACGCTCCCAGCGTGGACTATGCACAGCGTCCGCTGGAAGGCCCGCTCAAGGTGTACATCTACCGCAGCGGTTCGGCCATCCCCTTGATGACCTTTGAGAATGTTCAACCCGGTCAAGCTCTGGAATGGGTTGACAATGAGCCTATACACGGCAACAACTCCTACATCATCGTGGCCGAGAACGAGTATGGCCGCGGCAAGGTGAGCGAGGTCACCGTCTTTGCCGGCGTTGACGTGCCCATGGCAGTCGAGAACTTCATGATTCGCGGTAACGAGGACAACCAGAAGGCTGTCCTGACGTGGGATGCTCCCGCTGGGGCCGTGAACGGTGGCGTGATCGACGGTTCGTTGGAGTACACTATCGTTGAGTTCTTCCCCGACGGCACTACCCCCGAGGAGCAGATGACCATCATCGGCACCACCACCGAGACGACCTTCATCGTTGACCGTGAGCCCACCGACGAGATGGAAATCCACTACTATGCAGTGATCCCGTCCACCTCGGCAGGCATTGGCCAGGCTGTTCTCGATGATATCATCCTGGGCAAGCTCAAGGAAGTTCCCTTCACCGAGTCGTTTGCCGACGGTTATGTATATAGCACCGGTTGGCTCGCCGAGGGTGACGTGTCCTCCTATGGCACATCCTGGCTGGTTCTCACCGATGACGACGAGATGACATCACAGGACGGCGACAACGGCTTCGCCTTGTGCTACAACGGTAACTACTATGAGAACTTCCACTGGGCCGACATGGTTACCCCCAAGGTGAAGGTGGATCCCGACCAGCTGTACACCCTTTCGTTCTACGTTTACATGGGCGCAAGCTCCAGCGCTTCGGTAATGCCTACCCTCGTGGTATCGCAGAGCATCGATGACAACCCCTACGAGGAGTTGACGACGATTGACGTGACCCAGGGCGACGGCGAGTGGGTACTCGTTGAGCTCCCGCTGACAGGTGCCGAGTTGGGCAACTTCGTCAAGGTATGCTTCCGTGGCAACATGAGCGTGATGAGCGAGCGCATTTGGCTTGACAACATCCGCATCACCAGCGAGGACAAGCCCAGCAGTGTCAACGAGATTGAAGCACGTCAGCAGGTAGCTGCCGTCAAGGGCGGTATCAGCATCGAGGGCTTTGAGGGCCAGCAGGTGCGCATCTACACCGTTGACGGACGTCAGGCCGGTGCCTTCATCGCCGATGGCTACCGCACCCTGTCGATGGCTCCCGGCATCTACATCGTGACCGTGGGCAAGCAAGCCTTCAAGGTAAGCGTCAGGTAATCAACAACCTGCCACCCTAAACAACAAGTGGGCCGGGAACTCAATCCCTGGCCCACTGTTTTTTAGAAACAACCATCAATATCTTTGGATTTAGAAAACAAGAAATACAAGAAATACAAATCATCAATCAACGTGTTGAATAAGTAGAGACACAAAATCTTGCGTCTCAAGGGCAGGCGTGTTTGATGATACCCAACAAAAAAGAGACGCAAAATTTTGCGTCTCTACGTGTTCTTGTGTTTCTTGTTGAATTACTTCACGAGGATCTTCTTGCCGTTGTGGATGTAGATGCCACCGGCGGGAGCGCTGACGGGCTGGCCCATCAGGTTGTAGTACAGACCGTCGGCCTGCTGGGCGGCCTCGATCTCTTCAACGCTAGAGGGACCTTCCTGATGAGCGGGCATGAAGATGACCAGACCCTTGCTGGGATCATCGACCTGGTGGTAGATGACCTCCTCGATGTTCTCCTCGGTCTGCTCAGCCACGTTCCAGGTGTTGCCTTGTGCCCAGATGGTGGCGGTGCCGTTGTTGAACAGGTCATAGAGCACACCGCTGTTGCCGTTGTTCACGAAGGTGTTGTTACCGGGGTTGTAGTCCTCGGCTTCGGGGTCTTCGACCTTGCCCAGGTTGATGTTGGGAGCGCCGGTGGGCACGGTGATGCCCCACAGGCCGCCTTCCATCCAGTTGCCCTCCATGTAGATGTTGCTGCTACTGCTGCTGTCGTAGATGCTGACGCAGCTGCCGCCGTTGTTGGGGTTGGTCTCGTAGCAGTTGTCAATCATCACGTTGTTCTTGATGATGGCGTCCATCGAGCCGATGGTGGTGATGCCATAGCGGTTCTCAGTAATGTAGTTGTCCTCGATATAGACCTTACCGGTGTGGCCCATGCCCATCATGTTGCTCACGCCGATGCCGCCCGACATGGTGAACTGGCCGCCGATGACCTGGTTGCCGGTGATGTAAACGTCATAGTCGCCGGCGCAGGTGAGGTTGATCTGGGGCTTGTTGCGGTTGTCGGTGGTGTTGTGCCAGAACAGGCAGTCGCGGATGATGATGCCCACGGGGTTGCTGGCGCCGTTGCCGATGGCATTGAGGGTGTTCTCGATAAAGTAGCAGTTCTCGACGATGTTGCCGCCGCACGAGGCGTTGAACGACAGGGCGCCCGAGCTGGACGACTTGCCGTTGTGCAGGGTGAAGGTGCAGTTGTCGGCATGCAGGCTGCTGTTCAGGCCGCCAAAGACAACGCCCACATACTCAAAGGTCACGTTCTTCAGGTTGGCATTGCCGTTCTCGCCCATCATCCAGAAGCCCTTGGGCTTGCTGTCCTCGGCGTCGCGGGTAACGACTGCCGTGTCAGCGGGAGCGAAGTCGGCATCGCCATCGAGGGTGATTCTCACGCCATCGGCCATCTTGATGACGTCATTGTTCTCGAGGCGCAGCACGTCGCCCTCGGCGATGGTGAAGTCGGCGCTCACCAGGTAGGAGCCGTCGTCCTGCACGGTCACGCCGGTGCCCTCGATCTGGCTCAGGGCGTTAAAGGTGTACACGTTGCCGGTGCCGTCGGTGACGAAGTCATCGGCCATTGCTCCAACAGCCACGGCTGCCATGAGCAGTAAAGAGTAGATTTTCTTCATAAATTTATAGTTTATTGATTATTAGATGATTGGGAATGGCCATAATAGGCATTGCCCAAGACGTAAGTACAAAAATAGTCATTTTTCGGGTACGATGGCGACAGATGGCCGATGTTTTTCATTCCATCCAGTCAAAATCTGGCCCATTCACGGTCAATATACAGGGTCATCATGATGATAAAATGCCCTTTATGCAATCGAAATCAGGGCTATGTGCTAAAAATCATAGTCCGTACGCTCGATTTATTGCATTTTTTGTTATAACTTTGTAACCGAATTTTTATCAACCTACTAACACTTGACGTTCAATGGATTATTCCTTTGTTGACTTATTGGCCTTGCTAGGTTCGGTGTGTCTCTTCCTCTATGGTATGAAAATCATGAGTGAAGGTTTGCAGAAGACTGCCGGCAGCCGTTTGCGTTCTATCCTGGCCTGGATGACCAAGAACCGCTTCCTTGCCATCATCACGGGTATTGTCATCACAGCATTGATTCAGAGCTCCTCGGCCTCGGTTTCGATGGTCGTCAGCTTTGTCAACGCCGGTCTGATGCCGCTCGAGCAGTCTCTAGCAGTGAGCTTTGGTGCCGCGCTGGGAACGACGTTCACCGAGTGGATCATCGCCATCTTCGGCTTCAAGGTCAAGATGTCGGCCTTCCTGCTGCCGTTGCTGGCCTTTGCCGTGCCCATGCTCTTCATCAAGCGTAACAACTACAAGAACATCGGCGAGTTGCTCATCGGTTTCGCCTTCCTGTTCATGGGTCTGGACGCCATCAGCGCCAATGTGCCTGACCTGTCCAAGTCGCCCGAGGTGTTCGCCTCGTTGCAGCAGTACACGTCGATGGGCTTCCTGTCCATCCTGTTCTTCACCCTCGTGGGCTGGATAGTGACAATGGTGATCCAGTCGAGTGCCGCCACGTTTGCCATCGTGCTGATCATGGCTGCCAAGGGGTGGATTTCGTTTGACATCGCCTGTGCCATGGTGCTGGGTGCCAGCATCGGTACCTCGATCACGCCGCTGCTGGCGTCGCTGGGCGGTAATGCCGAGGCCAAAAAGGCTGCGCTGGGCCACGCCCTGTTCAACCTGTTTGGCGCCGTGTGGGTGCTGATTATCTTCCAGCCCTTTGTGTCGATGGTGACCTGGGTAGTGAAGGACCTGTTCCACCTGGGCGATCCCTTGGCACTGTACAACAGCGTGAAAGCCGGTGCCAGCGTCGAGGGCAATGCACTGATGCAAGAACAGGTGGCCATGTCCATCGGCATGACCATGTTCCACACCATCTTCAAGTTGTGCAACCTGCTGATCATGATTTGGTTCACCAAGTTGTATGTGAAATTGCTCAACGTGCTCATCAAGAGCAAGAAGAAGGAGGACGAGGAGTTCCAGCTCAAGTATATCCAGGGCGGTCTCATGAGCGCCAGCGAGTTGAATATCGACCAGGCTCAGCGCGAGATCGTCGTGTTTGCCGGACGTGTCGAGCGCATGCTGGGCATGGTCAAGGAACTGGTACATACCAAGACCGGTACCCCCGAGTTCAACAAAATCCTGTCGCGCATCCAGAAGTATGAGGACATCACCGACCGCATGGAGTTTGAGATCGGCAGTTACCTGAACAAGGTGCTGGACGGCCGCTTGAGCAGCCAAGCCAAGGCCCGTGTGGCCAGCCTGCTGAGCATCATCAGCGAGCTCGAGAGCATCGGCGACAGCTGCAACAACATCGCCAAGGCCCTCGTGCGCAAGGAGGAGGCCGACGCCCACTTCAACGAGTACAACTATGCCAACATCGACGAAATGCTCAAGCTGGTGAGTGAGGCCATGACCAACATGTATGCCGTGCTCAGCGACATCGACAACGTGACGGCCGAGGACCTGATGCGCAGCTACAACAAGGAGCGCGAGATCAACAACTTCCGCAACGCATGCCGCACCGAGAACATCGAGAACGTCAACCAGAAGAAGTATCCCTACAAGGCCGGTATCTTCTACATGGACATCGTTTGCGAGGCCGAGAAGCTGGGCGACTTCATCGTCAACGTCATCGACAGCATGGAGGACATCATGCGCCGCAGCTCGTCGGTAACCAGCGGCCTGCCCCTGGGCGAGCTCAACCCCGAAAAGACTGCCATGGGAGGGAAATAACCCACCCCATTGAACTCAAACAACTGAATACCTTGAGTAGCTTGATTATCAGCTATTTCAGGGTATTCAGTTGTTTTTTAGATAAAACAAGAAAAAGTAGAGACGCAAAATCTTGCGTCTCAAGGGCAGGCTCTTAGATGGCGTCTCTACATGTCTTGATAAACACAATCCGGATGGCTTGTTTATTATTTGTTGTTCTGTAGCAGGTGGTCGATGAGTTCCGTGACGTCGGTGATGCTGATGGCGCCGTTGCCGTCCACGTCGGCATTGGCTGTGTTGATCTGTGTCGAACTGCTGTTCAGCAGATAGTCGATGAGTTCGGTCACGTCCTCGATGTTGACCTTGCTGTCATTGTTGACATCCCCGGAGAGGACCACCTGACTGGGATCGGGCACGAAATTGATAGCCATGTCCTGATAGGAGTTGAATTGCAGGCCTCGCACGTCGAGCAAAGCGATGTCGAAGTAGCCATCGTAGTTGCCATACCATCCCCAGTTGACGTGAACCATTCCTTCCTCGTTGTATCCGTCGATGAGGAATGAGTGGCCGGCTGCCATCAGACCCACCGTCGGGTCGAATTTCACATACACACCCTGATAGTACAAGGGGCGGCCATGGCTCAACTCGTTATACACCATATCCATCCATTCGGGCTCGCTATAGTCGCTGCGCACGACGATGGAAGCGTCCTTGCTGTAGCCAAAGTAGTTTTGTGCACCTGCCAGGCCCGAATGGTTGCTTGACCCAGACTCGTTGGTGGCGTAGTCCATTCCGCTAATCAGTCCGCAGACGTAGGACAGCAGGGCCACTGCACGACCCTGGGCTTCAGTGTACTGGCCCTCGGGGTAGGTGTCCAGCATGTTGTCCCAGTCAAAGGTGGCGTCAAAGCTGGCGCTGGCATTCTTGTCGCCAATCATGAAATCGGCCGTGCCCGAAGCATGGTCGGGAAAGCGGTAATAGCGGGTCAGTTGGGCCAGGGCGGTAGCCACACATCCCACACAGCAATGGACCACATCGGGCGTGTAGTCGTCACAGATCTCGCCATAGCCCGTGGGGCACCAGTAGCTGTAGGGCGCATCCTGCCCCCATTGCGACGCAATCAAGGCGTCCACTTTGGCAGGATACCTGTCGGGGTCGGGCAGGGTGGTCGTGAAGGTCTTGCCTCCGCTGGTGAGGATGCGCGACACCTGTTCGATGCTGTTACAGAACCACTCAAAGCCTGGATTGGCCTGCGTGGAGGTGCGCGATACCTGGCCGTCACCCACTGCCAGGACTGCCGGCAGGCGGTCGTCGGCCGCAATCAGGGCAAAGGCATCTTGACGGGTTTGGAAGAGGCTGTAGGCGCTGGTCGTCCGGGTCTCGACCAAGGGCGAGGAGGCATTGAAGCGATGACCGTTGCCGGGCAGGGTCATTAGGGCTTGTCTGGCCGATTGCAGCATGGCTTGCTTGTCGCGCGGGGCGCCCCATGCAGGCGTGCTCGACAGGAGCACAACCATCAAAAGCATGAGGCGGTGTAAAACTTCTTTAGACATGGAAGGAAATTTTTTTGATGGTGTTAATAATGAATAAGTTACGATTCGCAAAGATAGTGTCAATAGTTTGATATTTGCAAATAAAAATAAAAAAACAACTGAATATTCTGACAATTCTGATAATCAGACATTTCAGAGTATTCAGTTGTTACGGTTGTACTTCCTGTTTTTAAAACTGTTGTTAGGATTCGGCTTTGAAGTCGCTCAACTTGAAGTTGCCGTCGTCGGTGCGGATGACAGTGGCGCTGATGGTGGGCATGTCGTCGTAGTGGAGCACCTTGCCGACGACGAAGTTCACGCCAGGGGTGACATGTACTGTCAGCGGGCCTTCGATGCCGTAGGCAATCTGCTCGCCGATGTAGATGGCGTCGTCCATAAAGCCGCCCATGTCCTTCATCGTGTTGGTGGCCTTGGCCAGTTCCTTGCCCTCGGCATAGAAGGTGATTTCCTGTCCGTCAATGCTGTAGGTCAACGCCTTACACAGGGCCTGCTGGATTTCGTAGGGGTCAATCTCGCCAGCGATTTCGGCATGGCCGTCAGCGTCAAAGCGCAGCAGATAGGGGCGCTCAACATTGATGCCCGTTCCCTCGATGTCGCTGCCCACGATCCACAGGTCGCCCGTGGTGGCGTCGTAACGTGCCCGTGGCATGCGGCCGTGCCTGATCTGGGGCATAGCAGTGGGCACATCGCCCTTGGCAATGAGCATGCCGTAACCCTCGCAGGACACCTCGTCCGAGCAATTCATCAGGCTATACACGGCCACGCCGTTAGCCTTGTCTTCCATCACCGTTTCCAGGCGTTCGTCGGTCACCGCCAACTTCTTGGTGGCATCCAGCACAGCCTCGGGGGGCGTACCTTTACCGATGAGACCCTCAAACGTTCCATTCACAGGGCGCTGGGCATTGCCCTTGCAGCCCGTCATCATGCCGCACAGTGCAACCACGGCGGCAACCATCAACCATTGCTTCAACTGTTTCATCTTCATAGTTCAGTTATTGATTGTTTTCTGTTGCGGCAAAGGTAATCATTTTTTCTAATTACCTCACAAAACAGAGAAAAAGTGCGGCTATAATCGCGGGGAGAAGCTATAAGCCCGCGAGAATAACCGCAAAGAAGCAGGTTTACTATAGTGAAGAGGGCTTAGTTATCTTTCTTTTTGGCGTCGAGGTGGTAGGTGAACGAGATGCCGATGTAGTGGTGAAGCGTGTCCTGCCACTCGTTGGTCTGCTGATAGGCAGTCTGGCTGCTCCAGCGCCAGTCGTCCTGGTTGAGAATGTCATCGGCAAAGAGCCGGACATTGCCCTTGTTCTTCAGGATTTTCCAAGTGATGGAAGCATCCCAGAGCAGGCGGTTGCGGTTCATGCCACTGGAGGCATAGCCTCGCCGCATGGCCTCGGTGAGGGATGTTTCAAACACAAAGTTGCGGTAGTTGGCCTCAAACTCCATGCCGTAGTTGTTGTTCCACAGGGTGGTGTTCTGGATTGGCGACTGTGAGAAACGCAACCGGTCGGCATTGAGTTCGGCAAAGACCGAAGCTTTGATCCAGTTATGGTCAAACGACACGGTCAGTTTATCTTTGGGGTGGACGCTAGTCTGACGGTTCAGGATACGCTCCTCGTGGGTGGGCAGCATGGTCAAGTAACCGTAGTAGCGCCCACCCATGACCTTGAGGTCGTTCTGCAGGCGGAAGTAGTTGCCCAAGCCGTGGTCATAGTTGAGGTTCACCTCCCACGTGCGGCTGCCGGGCACTGTCTCGGGACGGCTAGTATAGACGTTTGTCGCCAGGTCATAACTGAGCGCCGTGACGTTGCCGTGGTCTGACGTGCTGTAATTGGCGTTGAAGCCGATAGACAGTTGCCTGCTAGGTACCATGGCCTTGTAGGCCAACTGAAATTGGTTGGTGTGGCTGTCTTGCAAATTGGGATTGCCCTCGGTAATGAACAGCGGGTCGCTCATGTCGCGGTAGCCGATGGTCTGGAGCAGTTCGGGACGTGTGGTCTTGTAACTGTAATTCAGCTCAATGTTCATGCCACTGTTCACTTTCCATGAGGCCTTGAACGTGGGTTCAACCTTGAAGCGGTTCCTGACGGCGGTCGTGTCGAGCATCGCACGGGTGTAGTCCTGATGCTCACGGCTCCATGTCATGGCCGCACTGGGCAGCAGCTGCACAGGACCCAGATTGAACGTAGTGCCTGCGGTAATAGTGTGGCCCGTGCTGTGGTAGCTGTTGCTGAACGTGTTTGCGGCATCGGCCACGCCGTCGGTTGTGAAATCCCTGTCAATCCTATAGTTGATATGGTCTAATCGATAGCTCATATTGAGCATCATTTGCTTGGTCAGCCATTGCTGGTAGAGCATGCTGCCGTTGATGCTGAACGTTGATGAAGGCTCAATGGCATATTGGCTGAGAGCCGATGAATTGTTGCCCAGATAGTCGGTGATTGTGCGGTCTATCCATTGCTTGCTCTTTCGGTCGTTATAGCTCAGCCCGCTCGCAAGTGTGAGGGAACCGTCCTTGATAAAGTGCGTCCAGTTGCCGTTAGCGTAGATTTTGGTCTCGTGCCCACGGTTCAGCGTGTTAACTTGCTGCTTGATGATGGGAACGTAGCCGTTGCCAGAATCGACCGACTGCACCGTCTCCCGTCGGTTGGTGGAGCGGTTGTTGTCGTATTCGATTTGTGCCCACAGGAAGATATTGTTGGTCGTGTCGGGTCTCCATCGCATCATGCCCAGGATGGTCGGGTTCAACGAGTGGCTGCGGTCAAAACCCGTCGTCTTGTTATAGCTCTGTGCCTCACCGGGGAAATAATTCTCGGTTTCGCTACCCGAACTTTTCCACTTGTCGTCATGTGCCAATCCGCCACTGATGCTGTAGTAGCTTTTCAGCGTTTTGTAGCCCTGCTCACGGGTCCAGTTGTGTTGGTATCCGCCCGAAATGCCTTGCTCTTGCCCCAAACCGTTGCCTGAATTCAGCGTATATTGGCCTTGGTATTTTCTGTGTCGTTTAGCGACATTATTGGCGTCACCGAATACCATGATCGGGTCATTTTTGGAGAGACGGTTCAATTGCACGTCGGCCTCGTAATGGTCGCGGGTCCTGTAGCCTGCAGTGGCATCGCCATACCAGCGGTCGAGAAATCCCGGCTTGATGGTCAGGTCCAGCACCATGTCCTCACTGCCGTCGTCATTGCCGGTATGTTCCTTGAGTTCCGATGCTTTGTTGTAGGCCTTGATGTTCTGCACCGCCTCGGCGGGCAATTGGCTCACCAGGTCATTGCCACCAAAGAGGCTCTCGCCGTCCATCGTCAGGCGGATGGGCTTGCCGTTCCACCAGAGTTTGCCGTTGGCATCCGTCTCGACGCCAGGCAGTTGCTTGATGAGTTCGTTGAGGCGGGCACCCTCTTGCAGCCTGAAGGCCGACGGGTTGAACACGATGGTATCGCCGTGCATCGTGAACCGTTTTGCGTGGCCTGTTACCTCGACCATCTGCAACATCTGCGAGGACATCTTCAGTTCGATGGCACCGATGTTGAGTGTGTCACGGCGGCTATCGGACAGCGCCATGACGTTTTTCTTCTTGTTGTAATAGCCCAGCATAGACACTGTCAATTCTACGCGTCCGTCGGTATAGAACGTGAATCGGCCAAGCGAGTCGGCTATCACGGTGCTGCCTGAATAGCTGGTCTCATTGATCTGCTTCATGTACTGAACCGTTGCACCAGGCAAGGTCTCACGGGTGTCGGTGTCGATGATATGTCCGCTGATGATATCGGCATGAGCAAATAAAGTACTGAAAATCAGAAAAATAGTCACTATAAAGTGTTTCATAATAGGGTGTAGTGGTGGCTGTTTCATGCGATATTTCACATGAAACAATGGGTTAAATGTTGATATGATTAATGGCGGTTAGTTCTTGATTTTGCTATGGAGGAGATCGACCATGCTCTCGAGGAATAGGAGTTCGTTTTCCTTGAGTTTTTTCTTATCCTTTAGTTGCTTATAAACCGATTCAAGCTGTTTTGCCGCGATTTTCAGATCCATCTGGTCGAGGCCCTCGGTATCCTTGCACAGTTCGTAGAGTTTAGACAAGTAGAGGTAACGGTCTCCCGGCTGTTGCACCTTCTCGACATAGAATAGCAGCTTCTTCATCCAGTCCTTGGAGTTGGGGTTGCTGGGCGTGGGGGATTTCTCAGTGAGGGAGTTCTCTTTGGGAACAGTTCTTCGCAAGAAAAGGTCAGATAAGTTGTCGTAAGGCAGTTCTTCTTCCATTGTGATAACCATGTTAGGCTGTACGGGAAGTTCCTGGGTTTTATAACCAAAATACGAAACCTTGAGGGTTTTCACATGGTCGGGAAGACTCAGCGAGAACTCACCATTGTAATCGGTGGCTGTGCCGTTTCCTCCGCCAATGGGCTGTACCATGGCACCAATCAGCGGCTCTCCATTGGCGTTGATAACACGGCCCTTCACTAATTGGCCGGAATTAGAGCTTGAACTTGAGCTACTGAATGAGCTTGATTTGTCCTGATATTTGGACAACTCCTTTTCCAACCTGGCCTGAGTTTTTTCCAACTTCTTTTGAACCATTTCCAATTCCTTTTGGTATTTTTCCATACCCTCGATCTGCATTTGCTCCATCAGTTTGTCCAGGTTGTCGGTGTTGATAACCACTGTGCTCTGCTTGGAACCATTGCTCACCGACTTGACTTTGATGGGGGCATAGGTGGTGATGATGCGTCCGCTGATACTGTCGCTATCGTCGTCGGGAGTGCTCCACTCCAGGGTGTAGGTCGTGCGGTGCTGCTTGTTGTCAGGGGCTACAAAGGCCACGGTGTAGCAGTGGTCACAGGCCATACCCACGACAATGGTCTCGTCGGGGTTATAATAGATACGGTAGCCCTGGGTGTTCCACTCGCCGTTGTCGTTAATCCACAGGGTGTAAACATCGGCGTTGCTGTTGCCATTCACTTCCTCATAGACCTTTTTGGCGTTGTTGATCAAGTCAATGCTTTCGCGGTCGATGGTGAACTTATACACATCAAGTTGACCTTCCTTGATTCCAGTCTCGGGGTTGGAATAGATGTTGTGCATCTGCTGGGGTTCCTTGTCGCTGAAAGGGAAGGAAACGGCGCTGATGATATCGTCGAAAGCTTCCTTCAGGCGGTCCTCATAGACGTTGGCGCTGGCCGTGAATGAGGTGAGCAATGCCATGATGGCTATCGTGACGATAGTAATCGTTGCGATGATGCTGTTTTGAGTTTTCATAATGCAGGGATATTGGTGGTGGGTTGGTTGTTCAGATGATTGTTCAATTCGTTCTCGATCTCTTGCTCGAGGTCGATGAGCACGATGCTGCCGTCCTCGTCTTGCACGGCACGGAAGCCGTTGGCCTCGAGGTCGATAATGAAGGCACGGCGCTTCAGGTCGGCCAGTTCGCATTGCAGTCGCTCGTTCTCGCGAGCGAGTTTGGCATTTTCGGCCTGCAGGCGACGTTGGTCTTTGTGGGCGCTTTTGCGCTTCGCGGCACGAGACGCAAGATTTTGCGTCTCTACTGGCTGCTCGGGTGTCGTTTGTTGAGACGCATCATCTTGCGTCTCCCCGATAGGCGTGTTCTCGTTGGAAGCGATTTCGGGCATTTCGGGCACAGTCGTGGATTCCGGCTGGTGCAGCACGGCCGTTGCCACGATGGCGGCAGTGATGCAGGCTGCCGCGGCGATGCCCCACCAGCGGCGGCCGATGAGCCGTGTCAACGTCGGGCGTTGCTGCTCCACGGGCACCAGGTCGCCCTCCATGCCACGGTCAAAGTAAGAGAACATGAGGCGGTAGTCCTCCCACTCGGCGGGCACGTCGCTGCTGCGGAAGTATTCGGCCAGCAGGGCCTCTTCTTCCACGGTGGTCTGCCCGTCCATGAATTTGTCGAGCAGCGCCTTGATTTGATGTTGTGAATACCGTTTCATTGTCCTTGATTTCTATATTGACGTATTTCTTCAAGCAGTTGCCGTCGTGCCCTTGCCAGCAGCGTATTCACGCTTGTTTCCTTGATGCCCAGTATCTTGGCAATCTGGACGCTGGTGCGGTGTTCCACTTGTCGCATGTGCAGCACCGCGTGTTGGGTGGGTGGCAGGTTGCGGATGCGCTCTTGCAGCCATTGCTCGTCCTCGCGTTGCACAATCATCTCGAGCGGCGAGGGGCTAATTTGGTTGGAAGTTTGCCGCTCGTCGAGCGGGAGCGGCGGCTTGTGGCGCTGGTGGCTCAGGGCCAGGTGGCGTGCAATCACCGTGGCATAGCCCTCGGGATTGTAGAGGCGGGGATCGTCACGCATTTGCCACAAGCGCAGCATCGTCTC
>JAEEGI010011964.1_pt1 | contig 18627 bp, 28 predicted proteins | sample 8958751 | NCBI WGS metagenome assembly JAEEGI01 (sample SAMN16246545, study PRJNA631951) | gut metagenome | biome: gut microbiome; feature: rumen; material: KS-attached | host: Bos | place: Iran: Karaj | collected 2018-10 | reverse complement strand
GTCCTTGTCAGGATCGGCGAAGGCGAGATCATCAGAAGAGTTTATGTTCCGTGCTATCGCCCGGCTGATTCGCTCGAACCGGGCAAAGAATATCTCTTTGTCCATGTTCCGAAAGAGGGCGAGACCGATGATAAAGATCCGTCCAACTGGGTAGAAGTTCCGGAAGACACCAGCAAAGCTTATCCGGTGGTACTGGCATACAGCCAGATACGTGATTTCTTCACGAGAACGGCTGTAGCTGAGATCCTGGAGGATGAGGAAGGACCATATATCCTGCGTGATGAGATGGAACGCCTCGGCGGCATCTGGCAGTCGGCAGAAGGTTCGGACGGAATCAAGTTCCAGAACCTGAAGAACGGCGCATGGCTCGGTATCTATTTCGGTATCGGCGGTCCGTATTTCGGATACTTCCTGGAAGAAGAGGCATTGGATTTCGTATATCAGGATGGAAAACTGATCAATTCGGAATATCTCGATTCCTTCCTGCTCCAGGGCATGACTTATGACTCCGGTTTATTCATAGAAGACATACTTGAAGATACTACGAATGTTGAACTGTACACGCTGACTTACCGTATCGTCTATGAAGAGATCGATCCGCAGAAGGCAGACTCTGTTGAGCTGAACCAGTATGAAGCAACGCTGCTGCTCGACGCAGTCGATGAGATTCAGCTGACTGCTGTCGTGAAACCCGATTTCCTGCCTGACAGAACAGTGACATGGGAATCATCCGACACGGATGTCGTGACTGTCGATGAAAACGGTCTGGTGAAAGCCGTGGGTGTCGGTTCGGCAGAAGTCACAGCGACTTCGAATCAGACTGAGAGCGTATCGGCGACAGCAAAGATCACCGTTCTCGACGGCTATCCTCTGAGGACCGGAATCTATGCTCAGGTCGCATATGATGAGGACGTCTGTTTTGCCCAGATCGATATGACATCGATGGGTATCATTCCGAAAGCTAAAGCTGAATCCGTATTCTACGGCGGCGGTCAGGCGGGATCTTATATCTACGGTAACGATTTGGATAATGAATACTATCGTTATGTGATCAGGGATGACGGAGCGATCGAATACGACGGATCCTTCAGTTCATTCACGATCGATGACAGGTATGCAATCCTCGATGCGGCAAACTTCCCGAGCTATCAAGTGGAAGTTCCGGATGTAGCAAGCGGAACCAAAGTATATGATTACGATTTCGATATCGTTGCCGTCGGCAAGAGCAACTTCCTGCAGCTGATCAAGGGAAGCTCGCTGGGTGCCTTTGACCTGTATCTTTTAGGTCCTGATCCGTTTGTCGCGGTCAGCTTTGCCGGAGTCAACCCGAGCACGAAGACGCTCTACTATTACGCTTTGAGTTCTGAAGGAGAGCTTTATGTGCTGGCTCTGATTGAAGATCATTCAGAAGGCGAAGCAAACCTGTCGCTGAGCTACGGTTCATACGGAAAGATCTACGGACTGCCGATGAGCGATGATCTGACTGCGTATTCCATGACTTATGCTGCTGCATGGACCGGATTGAATGCCTTATTTATTGCTGATAACACGACCAAGAGTATTTATCTGGTCGTAGTAGATGATGAAGCAGGTGAAGCATATGCCGTGTATATCGGTTCAATAGACGGTGCAAGCAATCTGTCGACGCTCTATGATGACTATTATGACAGTGCTGAAAACATTTTCACAGGCAAACTGGATGAGAAACTTTCATCCTGCCCGAAACCGCTGGAAATGTTCCATGTCGATTCGATCGAAGCTGTATCGCAGCCGTCTGCACAGCCGGATAATGCAGAAACAGAAGTAATCGAAGAAATGGTTGAAACTGTTCCTGAAGATACGGTCGTCGTTGAGGAAGAATCTGTTGAGACTGAAGAGGTCTTTGAAGAGAATGGTGATGTTCCGGGTTCAGTAAATGCTGCATCAGGCGATATCTATCGTCATGCAGAATTTGAACGCGGCAGCATTGTATTCCCGGAAAAGACTGTAACGGTTGAAAACGATCCGCAGGTCTCCAATGCGACCAATGTCGTTTATACGGAAGAAGTCGAGGTCAAGAACGGTTACGTCACCGTGAAATATGATCCGAAAGTCAATTCGTATGTCGGTTATGAATCCGGTCTTAAATTCAATGCGATCAACATCGATCAAGAAAACGGCCTGATCAGATTCGCAGGTGCACAGCTGGATGCGATCTCAGCGAATGAGATGATCGCTAAATTCCAGTTCAGCAAGGGCTGTGAAGATGCGGAATTCTCGGTCAATACCAAGGAACGCAACGATCAGGTGGATCTTGATGAAACGACAGTGCAGAAGATTTCAGGCACCGGTCACAGGTATTATCTGAGTGCCTGGATGTGGAGCGATGATTACGCCGATGCGACCGTCTACTTCACCTGCATGAACAATTCAGGCCACAGAGAGAAGATCTATGCGACTGTCACTTCTGCTGAAAAGACAAATGCTGACGGAAGCAGAGAGATCACATATACAGCTACTGCCACCTTCATGGGCAGAGAGTACACTGATACCAGAAAGGTCGTCATCCCGGCAGGCAGTGAGTCAGGAGAAGCGGGTGAATCCGGATCTGCTGACAATCTGGAATTTGTCGGCTGGGAGTGGTCGGAAGACGGAACCGCTGCTTATGCGGTATTCAAGAATAAAGAGACCGGCGAGACAGTCCGTTACGAGGCGGCCATGAGCCAGACAGTCGTTGAGCCTACAGAAACGGAAGACGGAAGCATCGAGTACAAGGCTTCGATCACCGTCGGCGGCAAGACTTATACCGACGTGAAGAAGGTCACGCTGGAAAAGAAGGGTGACGGTTCAAAGGAAGACGGAAGCGATTCATCGAAACCGGAAGGTGAAGACGGCAGGAAAGACGATTCATCTGAAGGCAAAGGTGGAAAGAACCTGTCTGTCCTGGATATCGCCATGATGCTTGGAACAGTATGCGCCGGTATCTTCACCGCTGTCGCAAGTCATGACTTCAAGGGTCTGATCGTTGCGGCGATCTCGGCACTGCTGGCAGGAATCACTCAAGGATTTGGCGGCAAGACGGTATTTGCCGACAAGTGGTCGATCCCGATGGCGATACTGCTGGCGCTTGCGGTATTGCTGATGCTTCTGGCAAACCGGAAGAAAAAAGAAGAAGAGTAGGAAGATCTACAGGAAATGATGTTACAAGGTCATAAACTCGTTTTATGACCTTGTTTCTTAAATGTGTTATCCTTTTGATAACAGGAGGATTGCGATGATGAAAAAAGTACTGATCATAATGCTGATGATCCTGCTGTGTGCGTGCAGCGAAAACAGACTGGATGATCTGAAGAATTCAAAAAGCGAGATCACGACGGATCAGGCTCTGGTAAAAGTCACGACTTATCTGATCTCGGGCTATGATCTGGAAAAGAATTATTCTGTCAGTGACGGCATCAAGACGATTGATCTGGATCATAAGCTTTCCGATGGTGATACATCTGTCTTTACGGTGTATTGTGATGATGCTCCGATCTTTCTGTTTCTGAAAGACAAAGACGGGGAGAGGATCGTCAAGCCTGAAGAGGCCATGAAATTCATGGATGAAGATCATTACTATGTGATTGTGGAAACGGAGGAGAATATCTACTGCGTTTCTTCCAAAGAGATCCTTCTGATCGACGGCGATGAAAGCTATGAACTGTCCAAGGACGCTGAAACGCTGGCCGAAAAGGTAAAAGAAGCGATCAAGGAGGAAAACCCGATGAGTCAAAGCAGAACAGCGATCGAAAAGAAATCTTCATCCGGTCTGCCCAAGCAGCAGGCCAACGACCGCGTCATCGTGCGATTCAAGGACGGAAACAGGGAGAAGCAGATCGCTGATTATGAGAAATTCTGTCACGGAAAAGCCCAGTCCGGCGTCAATTCAAGCGATATCTATCTCTTCATATTCGATCCGTTAAGTGATGAAGATCTGAAGAAACTGATCGAAGAGAGCGAAAAACTGGACTATGTAGCGGCTGTTTCAGTGGATAAGATCAGCGAACTGCAAAGACCGGCCTCGGAAAAACAGTAAAAACAGTATTTCCCGGAAATAATTTGTATATTCTCACAGGAAAACAGGCGGAAAAATGAGGTTTCCGCCTGTTTTTTTGTATGAAAACGCTATCAAAATGAAACACCAAAAAGCGTTGAATAGTGTATATTTCAAAAAGCCCTTAAAATAGGCATTTTTGAGAAAAAAGATATTGAATTTATATTGACTTAGTCATATAATATACGAGCGCTCGCAAAGATATGGAAGATTGCTGGCACACTGATCACCGTGTGATTGTGTGATAACCAGGGAACTTACATGGAGCGGGTTATCCGGAAGGATTAATGGAATATAGGAGGAGAATTCTATGGCAAAAAACAACGTAAGAATCAAATTGAAGGCTTACGAACACAGATCATTGGATGCAGCTACCGAGAAGATCGTCAAGGCTGCGGAAGATGGCGGTGTCAAGAAGGTCATCGGACCTATCCCGCTTCCCACAGAGAAGCAGATCGTAACTGTTCTGAGATCCGTACATGTCAATAAGGATTCCAGAGAGCAGTTCGAAATCAGGACGCACAAGCGTCTGATCGAGATCATCGGCCCCAGCGCCAAGACGATTGATGCCCTCAGCCGTCTGGAACTGCCCAGCGGTGTCGATATCGAGATCAAATTGTAAGAAGAAAGGTGAACATCATGAAAGGAATACTTGGAAGAAAGCTTGGTATGACTCAGGTCTTCACTGCCGACGGTAACCTGATCCCTGTCACTGTGATCGAAGTTGAACCCAACATCGTATTACAGAAGAAGAATGCGGAGACAGACGGTTACGAAGCTCTGCAGCTTGGCTATGAAGACAAAAAAGAGAGCCGTGCGACCAAGCCGGAAATCGGCCACGCAAAGAAAGCTGGCTCGGCTCCGAAACAGTTCATCAAGGAAGTCAGAAGTGACGAGATGGATTATGAAGTAGGGCAGGAAGTAAAAGTTGATATCTTTTCCGCTGGTGATATGGTAGACGTTACCGGAATCTCTAAGGGTAAAGGATATACAGGAACAATCAAACGTTATCACGCACACATGCTGATGGAAACTCATGGTACCGGTCCGGTCCACAGACATGTCGGATCGCTGGCGACCACAGGCCGTAACAACGGACGTATCGAAAAGAATACACCGATGCCGGGTCATGACGGAAGCTTGAAGACCACGAACCAGAATCTGGAAGTCATCAAGGTCGATGCGGATAAGAATTACATGCTGGTCAAGGGCAATGTACCGGGACCCAAGAGAGGTCTGGTCATGGTCAAGACCACAAGCAAGAAGGTCAAACACGTAGAACCTAAGGTTCTCTTAACAAAGGAGGCTGAATAAGTATGAAGCTGGATGTCTTAGATTTAACAGGTAAGAAAGTCGGCGACGTAAAACTCAACGATTCAGTGTTCCAGTGTGAAGTCAATGAGCAGGCCATCTTCGATGCTTTACTCAGACAGCAGAGTTCCTGGAGACAGGGTACTCACGATGTCAAGGGCAGAAGTGAAGTATCAGGCGGCGGCAAGAAGCCGTTCAGACAGAAGGGCACAGGCCGTGCAAGACAGGGTTCGACAAGAGCCACACAGTTCAGACACGGCGGCGTACCGTTCGGTCCGACTCCGAGAAGCCACACCTTCAAGCTCAACCGCAAGGTCAGAAGACTGGCATTGAGATCCGGTCTGAGCCAGAAGGCCAACGAAAAGAACATCATCTGCGTCGAGAACGTCGAGATGAAGGAAATCAAGACCAAGGACTTCGTCAAGGTACTGAAGGACCTCGGTATTGAAAGAAAAGCACTGTTTGTAGTCGACTTTGAAGAAGCATTCGACAATGCCTATATGAGTTTGAGAAATCTGGGTAACGTCGTCATGGTCAGTGTTGAAGGATTGAATATCTACGATCTGGTCAACGCCGACAAGCTGGTTCTGACAAAGACGGCTGCGGAAAGATTAGGGGAGGTATTAGGCAATGAGTAACGCCAGAGACATTATTGTTCGTCCTCTTGTAACAGAAAAAACGATCGGATCTCAGGAAAACGAAAACACTGTCGTATTCGAAGTAAAGAAGGGTACGAACAAGATCCAGATCAAACAGGCCGTTGAAGAGATCTTCAACGTCAAGGTTGAACAGGTCAACGTAGTCAACCAGAAGCCGAAACCCAAACGTATGGGCAGATATGTCGGCAAGACAAACCATCTTAAGAAAGCTTACGTCAAGCTGAAAGACGGTTACAAGATCGATATCCTTGCGGATAAGTAATCGGTCGAAACTATCGGAAGAAATATGCTATTTCCGGATAATTGCATAGGAGGAAAATTCAAAAATGGCTATTAAAAAGTACAAGCCTACAACTCCTGGTAGACGTGGCATGACCGCGCTCACATATGAAGAGATCACAAAGTCGACTCCTGAAAGAAGTCTGCTGGTATCTCAGAAGAGCAAGGGCGGCCGCAACAACACAGGAAGAATCACAAGCAGACATCAGGGCGGTGGCCACAAACAGCAGTATCGTGTCATCGACTTCAAGAGAAATAAGGATAATATCCCGGCTGTCGTAAAGGCGATCGAATACGACCCGAACAGAAACGCCAACATCGCATTGCTGTTCTATGCCGACGGCGAAAAGAGATATATCATCGCTCCGAAAGACCTGTATGTCGGTATGACAGTCATCTCAGGCGAGAAAGCAGATATCAAGGTAGGCAACTGCTGCGAAATGAGAAACATGCCTGAAGGTACCGTTGTACACAATATCGAACTGAAGCCGGGCAAGGGCGGACAGCTGGCAAGAGCTGCCGGTGCAAGTGCGCAGATCCTGGCAGTTGAAGACAAGTATGTCACGATCAGACTTGCTTCAACGGAAATGAGAAAAGTACTGGCGAACTGCCGTGCCACCATCGGAACAGTCGGTAACGAAGATTACTCGCTGATCAACTGGGGCAAGGCCGGCAGAAACCGCTGGAAGGGCATCCGTCCGCAGTCCCGTGGTAGTGTCATGAACCCGGTCGACCACCCGCACGGTGGTGGTGAGGGCCGTACACCGATCGGTCGTAAATCACCGATGACTCCCTGGGGCAAGAAGGCTATGGGTGTCAAGACCAGAAAACATAAGAAAGCTTCTAATGATCTGATCATCAGAAGAAGGAATGACAAGTAGAAAGGGGAAGGAAAATGAGTAGAAGTTTAAAAAAGGGTCCGTTTGTTGATGAGTACCTCATGAAAAAGGTAGAAGCTCTCAATGCTGCGGGCAAAAAAGAAGTCATCAAGACTTGGTCAAGAAGATCTACAATCTTCCCTGCATTCGTCGAACACACATTCGCGGTTCACAACGGCAAGGAGCATGTCCCTGTATATGTAACGGAAGACATGGTCGGTCACAAGCTGGGTGAATTCGTATCGACAAGAAAATTCGGTGGACACGGTGCCAATGCCGATAAGAAAGCTTAGGAGGGAATATGGCAAGAAAGAAAGTTGAAGAAGTCAAGAAGCCTGAACCCCGCGATGTAAAAGCTACGGCAAGAACAGTCAGAGTCACGACCAGAAAAGCTAAGCTGGTCTTAGACCTGATCAGGGGCAAGGATGTCAAAGAAGCCGCTGCCATTCTGAAGTTCTTACCGAACAAGGCAGCAAGAATCACTGGCAAGGTGCTCAAGAGCGCATGTGCAAATGCGACGCACAACTTCCAGATGGATGAAGAAAAACTCTATGTCAAGGCATGTTATGCCGACGAGGGTATCACCTTGAAGAGATACATGCCTCGTGCAAAGGGTTCTGCTTCTCCGATTATGAAGAGAACAAGCCACATCACAGTGGTCGTCAATGAGAGATAAGGGGGAAAACAATGGGTCAGAAAGTAAGTCCGGTAGGATTAAGAATCGGCGTCATCCGTGATTGGGAATCCAGATGGTATGCCGAAAAAGAATACGGCGATTTATTGTTGGAAGACATCAAGATTCGTGAACTTATCTTCAAAGAGTGTGCCGATTGTCTGGTATCACGCGTTGAGATCGAAAGAAGCAAGAATCGTGTCAACCTTATCATCAGAACAGCAAGACCGGGCATGTTTGTCGGTTCCGACGGTTCCAAGATCGAAGAACTGAAGAAACAGCTGGTCAGATTATCAGGCGGCAAAGATATCAACATCAATATCGTTGAGGTTGCCAACCCTGATCTGGATGCCAGACTTGTCGCACTGAAGATCGTCAAGATGCTGGAGGAAAGACAGTCTTTCCGTACCGCTCAGAAACGTGCGATCCAGCAGACGATGAGAGCCGGTGCAAAGGGTATCAAGACTTCGATCGGCGGCCGTTTGGGCGGTGCCGATATCGCCAGAAGCGAAGGCTACTCCGAGGGTTCCGTATCACTGCATACCTTACGTTCGGATATCGACTACGCCTGGGAAGAAGCGATGACTGCCTACGGCAAGCTGGGTGTCAAGGTCTGGATCTGCAGAGGCGAAGTGCTTCCGGGCGAAATGGTCAAGGAACCCGAAAGACCCAAGTCAATGGGCCGTCCGCAGAGAGACAGAAGACCTAGAAGAGACGCTGGCAGAAGAGAAGAGGCTCCTGCTGCCGAGGCAGCAGCTGTCGAAGCTCCCGCAGCAGAAGAAACAGTTGTCAAGGAGGATGCGGAATAATCATGTTAATGCCGAAAAGAACAAAATATCGTCGTCCTCATCGTTTGAGTTACGAAGGTAAGTCAAAAGCAGGCAGAGAAGTCGTATTCGGTGAATACGGTCTCGTTGCCCTGGAAGGCGGTTATGTATCTTCCAATCAGATCGAGGCAGCCCGTGTTGCCATGACCAGATACATGAACCGTGGCGGCCAGGTCTGGATCAAGATCTTCCCGCAGATGGCCAGAACCAAGAAACCTCTGGAAGTCCGTATGGGTTCCGGTAAGGGTGCTCCCGAAGGCTGGGTAGCAGTCGTTCAGAAGGGCAGAGTCATGTTTGAGATCGGCGGCGTCGATGAGGCTGTCGCCAGAGAAGCACTGAGACTCGGCCAGAACAAGCTGCCGATCAAGGCGAAGTTTGTGAAGAAAGGTGAATAGTTATGAACATCAAGGAAATCAGAGAAAAATCATCCGATGATCTCAAGAAGACGATGGATGAGATGAAAGTCGAACTATTCGATCTTCGTTTCGCCAGAGCCACGGGTTCCATCGAGAATCCGATGAGGATCAGAGAGTTAAAGAAGTCGATTGCCAGAATCCTGACTGTCTTACACGAAAGAGAAGCAAAGGAGGGTTAAACAATGGAAAGAAGCAGACGCAGAACCTTAACAGGTGTTGTCACATCCGACAAAATGGAAAAGACGATCGTCGTTGCCATCAATGAAAAGAAAAACCATCCTTTATATGGCAAAGGCAGTAAGTTTACGAGAAAATTCAAAGTACGTGATGAAAACAATGAAGCTCATGTGGGCGACACTGTTGAGATCATGGAGACCAGAAACCTTTCCAAGGAAGTTCACTTCCGTCTGGTAAAGGTCGTCGAAAAGGCAGTAGTTCTCTAGGAGGTACCAAAATGATCAGTAATGAAGCTAGATTAAGAGTTGCGGATAATACCGGTGCCAAGGAACTGCTCGTCATCCGCTGTCTGGGCGGCTCCAGAAGGAAATATGCCAACATCGGTGATGTCGTCGTATGTTCCGTCAAGGATGCGACTCCGGGCGGTACGGCAAAGAAGGGACAGGTTGTCAAAGCTGTCATCGTCAGAACAAAGTACGGTCTCAGAAGAGAAAACGGCACATTCATCAAGTTCGATGACAATGCAGCCGTCATCATCAAGGAAGACAATACGCCGCTGGGCACCAGAATCTTCGGGCCGGTGGCAAGAGAACTCCGTGACAAGGACTACATGAAGATCGTGTCCCTTGCTCCGGAAGTATTATAGGAGGAAGCTATGAAGATCAAAAAAGGTGACAAAGTCAAAATCATCGCCGGTGATGACAAGGGTGTCGTAGCCGAAGTCGTAGCTGCACTCCCGAGATCAAACAGGGTCATCGTTGAGGGCGTCAACGTCGTCAAAAGACACACCAAGCCCAACAACGCCAACCCGGACGGCGGTATCATCAACAAGGAACTGCCGATCTCCGTATCGAATGTCAAACTGGTAGATGACAAGAAAAAGAAATCTGCCAAGAAGAAAAATGTAAAGGGGGCTAAGAAATAATGAACCGTTTACAGGAAAAATATGTCAAGGAAATCAGACCTGCACTCATCAAGAAACATAAGTATTCTTCTTCCATGGAGTGCCCGAAAGTAGCCAAGATCGTCCTCAATATGGGTGTCGGTGAGGCTGTTCAGGAACCCAAACAGCTGGAAGATGCAGTTGCAGATATGACAATGATCGCCGGTCAGAAGCCGGTCATCACCAAGGCCAAGAAGTCCATCGCCAACTTCAAGCTGAGAGAGAACACTCCGATCGGCTGCAAAGTCACGTTAAGAGGCGAGAAGATGTACGACTTCCTGGATAAGCTGGTCAATGTTTCCTTACCGCGTGTGAGAGACTTCAGAGGCGTCAGCACGACTGCGTTTGACGGCAGAGGCAACTACACACTGGGTATCAGGGAACAGATCATCTTCCCGGAGATCGAGTATGACAAGGTAAGCAAGGTCCGCGGTATGGATATCGTCATCGTTACCACGGCGAAAAACAATGAGGAAGCCAGAGAACTGTTGACAGAACTCGGCATGCCGTTTGCGAAGTAGGAAAGGAGAACTTATGGCAAAGACATCAATGAAAGTAAAAGCACATCGTCCTGCTAAGTTCTCTTGCAGAGCTTACACAAGATGTGAAAGATGCGGTCGTCCGCATTCCGTATTGAGAAAATACAAATTATGCCGTATCTGCTTCAGAGAGCTGGCTTACAAGGGCCAGATCCCCGGAGTCAGGAAGGCCAGCTGGTAAAGGAGGGTAATTGAAAATGAGTATGACAGATCCGATTGCTGATATGCTTACAAGAATCAGAAACGGTTTAAGCGCTGAACATGAGACTGTAGTCATTCCGTCCAGCAAGATGAAAATTGAAATTGCCCGTATCTTGAAACAGGAAGGCTACATCAACGGCTATACCGTTGAGGGCGACACAGCGAAGGAAAAGACCATCACTGTTGAACTGAAATACGGACCGGATAAGCAGAAGGTTATTACCGGCTTAAAGAGAATCTCAAAGCCCGGCTTAAGAGTTTATGCCAAGGGCGATAATGTTCCTAGAGTCCTGAATGGTCTGGGAATTGCGATCATTTCCACATCAAAAGGTTTAATGACTGACCGCGATGCGCGCAAAGCGAATCTGGGCGGCGAAGTCGTAGCCTACGTGTGGTAATCATATAAGGAGTTAATTATGTCACGTATCGGAAATAAAACGATTACCATTCCTGCCGGATGCGAGATCAATGTATCTGACAGCAATGAGGTGACGGTAAAAGGTCCCAAAGGAACTTTATCACGTCAATTCAGTCCGTTGATCGGAATCAAGATTGAAGACGGGTCAGTCAACTGCACCCGTGCAAACGAAGACAAACACACAAAACAGTTACACGGTACGACAAGAGCCCTGATCAATAACATGATCGTAGGCTGCACCGACGGTTTCAAGAAGATCCTTGAGATCGAAGGCATCGGTTACCGTGCTGCCATGAACGGCAAGACACTGAATCTCAACCTGGGTTATTCCCATGAGATCAACCTCGACATCGAGGATGGGCTCACTGTAGAAGTACCCAACCCGACCACGATCATCGTATCGGGTATCGACAAGCAGAGAGTCGGTGAAGTTGCTGCAAAGATCAGAGGCTTCCGTAAGCCTGAACCCTACAAAGGTAAGGGTATCAGATACAAGGGTGAGCATATCATCCGCAAGGAAGGCAAGACAGCTGCGGCTTAATAGTGGGAAAGGAGTAAAGATATGTATTCTAAACAAGATAAGAATAAAGCACGTCAGAGACGTCATGAACGTATTAGAAACAAAGTATTCGGTACTGCCGATTGCCCACGTCTGAGTGTCTTCCGTTCCAACGCTCATATTCATGCTCAGATCATCGATGATGAGAAGGGCAACACACTGGTTTCCTGTTCTTCCGTAGAGCTCAAGCTGAAAAACGGCAGCAATGTCGAAGCTGCCAAGACAGTCGGTGAAAAGCTCGCCGAGAGAGCAAAGGAAAAGGGAATCGAGAACGTCCGTTTCGACCGCGGCGGTTATCTGTATCACGGCCGTGTCAAAGCCCTGGCTGAGGCAGCCAGAGAAGGCGGACTGAAGTTCTAAGGAGACAGTACATGGAAAATACTAATAAAGATAACAGAAGAGATAACAGAAGACCCAGAAGGTTCAACAAAGACGTTAAAGAATTTGAAGAACGCGTTGTTCAGATCAACCGTATTTCCAAGACTGTCAAGGGCGGCCGTAAGATGAGATTTGCGGCGATCGTCGTCGTCGGTGACAAGAAGGGCAGAGTCGGCTACGCATTAGGCAAGGCCAACGAAGTTCCCGATGCCATCAGAAAGGCATCCGAAGCTGCCAAGAAGAACGTCAAGAGAATCCCGTTAGTCGACGGCTACAGGACTATACCTCATGCAACGACCGGAAGATTCGGTGCAGGCGAAGTCGTATTGAGACCGGCTGCTCCCGGTACCGGTATTGTTGCCGGCGGTGTCGTCCGTGCCATCCTCGAATTAGCGGGTGCGACCGATGTCATCACCAAGTGTGTCGGTTCCCGTACGCCGATCAACCAGGTCCATGCGACAATGAAGGCTTTAACAGAATTAAAGACTGTCAACTCCGTTGCCAAGCTCAGAGGCCTGAAGGTCGAAGAAGTACGATAGGAGGTATCTCATGAATTTAAATGAAATGAAATACAACGAAGGCGCAAGACACGTCAGAAAGAGACTCGGCAGAGGCCAGGGTTCCGGTCACGGCAAGACAGCCGGCAAGGGACACAAGGGTCAGAATGCCAGATCCGGCGGCGGTGTTGCGATCGGTTTCGAAGGCGGACAGACCCCGATCTACAAGATCCTGCCGAAGAGAGGTTTCACCAACTTCAACAGAGTCGAGTATGCAGTCGTCAACCTGAGCGACCTCAACAGATTCGAAGACGGCACCAACGTCACTCCGGAACTGCTGAAGCAGACAGGTCTGGTCAAGAAGCAGCTTGACGGCATCAAGGTCTTAGCCAACGGCAAGCTTGAGAAAAAGGTCAACGTCACATGCAACAAGATATCCAAGGCAGCTCTGGCTGCGATTGAAAAGGCAGGCGGAAAAGTTGAGGTGATCTGATGTTCAAGACATTCATAGATTTCTTCAAAAACAAGGATATCCGTAAAAAATTTCTGTTCACGCTCGCGATCCTGTTCTTATACCGTCTCGGTTCCTCTATTCCGGCACCGGGCGTCAATACGACAGTCATCAAGCTGAGCGCCAACTCACTGCTCAATATGATGTCCATACTGGGCGGTGGCTCCATCGAGCAGATGTCCATCTTCTCGCTGGGTGTAGGTCCGTATATCACTGCCAGCATCATCATCGAACTACTGGCCATGGATATCATTCCCGCTCTGGCGGAAATGGCCAAATCCGGCAAGAAGGGCAGACAGCAGATGGACCGCATCACCAGATATCTGGGTGTCGTCATGGCACTGGTTCAGGGTTACTTCATCGTGCAGTATCTGGACCGCGCTTATTCCGGATACAACTTCGTTGACAATCCGGGCTTCACCAGCTATCTGTATATTTCCGTGATCTTCACGGCCGGCACCATGTTCCTGCTGTGGCTGGCTGACCAGATCACATCCAAAGGTATCGGAAACGGTACATCGATGATCATCTTCGCGGGTATCGTCGCTGATATGCCGTCCACCTTCAGAGTCGTCTATGAGACGTTCTTAGGTGAGAATGCCACTTCATCCTTAGGGATGGGCGGCTTCATCGCGTATATCGTGATGTACATCGCGATCATCGTACTGGTCGTGCTGATGCAGATGTCTGAAAGAAGGATTCCGATTCAGCAGTCCTCTTCCAGAGCGCTCAACAAGACCAAGGGTGATCTCAATCACCTGCCGTTAAAGATCAACTCGGCATCTGTCGTTCCTGTCATCTTTGCTTCGGCACTGATCCAGGGACCGCAGATCATCGCTTCCTGGGTTAACCAGGACGCATACAACTGGCTGAGCAAGATCTGTGACTTCACCAGTCCGTGGTTCTTACTCTTCTATGCCGTGCTGATCATCCTGTTCACGTTCTTCTACACCAACCTGACGATCGACCCGCAGAAGATGGCCGACGATCTGGGGAAGAACGGACAGTATATCCCGGGCGTAAGACCGGGTACAGAGACCAGGAATTATGTATCCAAGGTTCTTAACAGGATCACGGTCCTGGGTGCTCTGCTTCTGACGTTCATTGCGATCTTACCGTATGTGACATCCAACCTGACGGGCCTCTCACAGCGTGCAGCTGTCGGCGGAACCGGTATCATCATCGTTGTCGGTGTCGCTATGGATACGATCAAGCAACTGAAGTCACAGCTGACTTCAAAACAGTACAAGAGTTTTGTAGGAAAGTAGGTAAGAATGAATCTTCTTATAATCGGTGCTCCCGGTGCCGGCAAAGGCACCATGTCAGAATTAATACTGGAAAACTACCATCTGATCCACGTTTCGACGGGAGATATGCTCCGTGCGGCAGTCAAGGCAGGTACGCCTGTCGGTCTCAAGGCACAGGAGTATATGAACAGGGGTGCCCTTGTTCCGGATGAAGTGATCCATGACATCATCGTTGAAAGACTGTCACAGGACGATATGGAAGCCGGTTTCCTCTTCGACGGTTATCCCCGTACAGGAAATCAGGCGGAAGATCTTGATTCGATTCTGAAAGAATTGAACAAGAAGATCGACTGTGTCATCAATCTCAACATTGAAGACGAGGAACTGATCAAGAGGATCACCGGCAGAAGACTCTGTCCGGTCTGCGGCGAGATCTTCAACATCTACTACAAGGCTCCGGAAAAGGAAGGCATCTGTGACAGGTGCGGTGCTGAACTGATTCAGAGGAAAGATGATAATCTGGAGAGTCTGGAAGTCAGACTTGCCGAATATCACAGGAATACGCAGCCGGTGATTGCGTATTATGAAAAGACGGGTATCGTGAGACACATCGACGCCTCACAGGCGGTCGAAGATGTCTTCAGCGATATCAGAGAAGTCTTAGAAGGGTTGTGCTGATGATTTCAATCAAGTCACCTCGGGAAATCGAACTGATGGACATAGCCGGTTCTATCGTGGCCAGAGTTCATAAAAAGATGAAAGAGGTAATTCGACCTGGAATCTCAACAATGGAAATCAACCGGATCGCCGAAGCGGTGATCAGGGAGAACGGTGCAACTCCGTCATTCAAGAACTATCAGGGATTTCCGTGTGCCGTCTGCACGTCAGTCAACGACATGCTGGTGCACGGGATCCCCGATCACACGATCTTAAAGGACGGGGACATCATCACTGTTGATGTCGGTGCCTGCTATAAGGGTTATCACGGTGACTCGGGCTGGACCTACACGGTGGGAAACGTTACGGATCCCAAAGTGCTGAAACTGCTCGAAGTGACGGAAGAGGCTTTATACAAGGGACTGGAACAGGTGAAGCCCGGCAATCATATCGGAGATATCTCGCATGCGATTCAGACTTATGTCGAATCCTTCGGTTACGGTATCCCGGCGGATTACACGGGACATGGCATAGGCAGAAGTGTTCATGAGGATCCTTATGTGCCCAATGTCGGCAAGGCCGGTTCGATGGAACTGCTCAAGAAGGGCATGTGCATCGCGGTCGAACCGATGGTGTTCATGGGTTCCGCAAAGTGCTATACCCTGCCGGACGGCTGGGGTGTGAAGAGCTATGATCACTCATGGGCCGCACACTACGAACACACTGTCGCGATAACCGATGACGGTTGCAGGATTTTGACAAAGGAGGATTAGTTTTTGGCAAAACAGGATGTCATTGAAATCGAGGGTCTGGTTACAGATACCTTGCCGAATGCACAATTCAAGGTGAAATTGGAGAACGGTCATGAAATACTGGCTCACGTTTCCGGTAAAATCCGTATGCACTACATCCGCATTTTACCGGGTGATAGAGTGACTGTGGAAATTTCTCCTTATGATTTAACACGTGGGCGAATTACATTTAGACACAAATAGTCTGGGAGGGAAAACATGAAAGTAAGACCATCTGTAAAACCAATGTGCGATAAGTGTCGTGTTATTAAACGCAAAGGTCGTGTCATGGTTATTTGTGAAAACCCTAAACATAAACAGAGACAAGGTTAAAAGGGAGGAAAAAGAATAAATGGCTCGTATAGCTGGAGTTGATATTCCGAATAATAAACGTGTAGTTGTTTCTCTTACTTACATTTACGGCGTAGGTCTGACGACTGCCAAGAAGGTCCTGGCTGAATGCGGTATCTCTGAAGATATCCGTGTCAAGGATCTCAGCGACGAACAGATGAACGCCATCCGTAAGGCTCTGGATGCCTACAAACTGGAAGGTGATTTACGAAGAGAGACACAGCTCAACATCAAGCGTCTGATGGAAATCGCTTGCTACCGCGGTATCAGACACAGAAGAGGCTTGCCTGTCAGAGGTCAGAGGACCAAGACGAATGCAAGAACCCGCAAGGGACCGAGAAGAACAGTAGCAAACAAGAAGAAGTAAGGAGGATAAAACAATGGCACAGAAAGCAAAAAGTACTGCACGTAAAAAACGTGTTAAGAAGAATATTGCCAGTGGCGTTGCGCATGTCCACTCAACATTCAACAATACAATCGTAACGATCACCGATGAGGCCGGCAATGTCATTGCCTGGTCCAGTGCAGGTGCATTAGGTTATAAAGGTTCACGTAAGTCTACTCCGTACGCTGCCCAGCTGGTTTCTGAAGCTGCAGGCAAGACGGCAATGGATCACGGTATGAAGAAGGTAGATGTCAATGTCAAAGGTCCGGGTCCCGGAAGAGAAGCAGCGATCAGAGCACTGGCCACTGCAGGTCTCGAGATCACGTCCATCAACGATGTGACACCGATTCCTCATAACGGCTGCCGTCCGCCGAAGAAACCAAGAGGCTAAGCGAAGGAGGAAACTTATGAATAAATTTGAACGTCCAAAATTTAAAGTAAGTGATTATGTCGAATCCGACAATTACGGAAGATTCGTCATTTCTCCTCTCGAAAGAGGATTCGGAACGACGTTAGGTAACGCTTTAAGAAGAACGATGCTGTCTTCTCTGCCCGGTGCTGCGGTCTATTCGATCAAGATCGACGGGATCTATCATGAGTTCTCATCGATCCCGGGTGTCAGGGAAGATACGACGCTGATCGTGCTCAACATCAAAGATCTGATTCTGGATATCGCGGATGATGATACTTATACATTAAGGATCTCCGCAAAGGGTCCCTGCACGGTAAAGGCTGAAGACATCATCCTTCCTGCGGGCGTTGAGATCCTGAATCCGGAACTTGAGATCGCTCATCTGGACAAGGGCGGCGAACTGGAAATGGAACTGCTCGCCAGAAGAGGAAGAGGCTATATCTCCGCTGATGAAAACAAGGTACTCTACCAGGGTTCATCACAGGGTATCGGCACGATCTACACCGATTCGATCTATACACCGGTCGTTAAGGCGAACTATACAGTTGAACCGACACGTGTCGGTCAGTCTGCCAAGTATGATGAACTGACTATGGAAGTATGGACGGACGGTTCCATCGATCCGAAAGAGTCGCTTGCTCTGGCAGCTAAGATCCTGGTATCGCATCTGGAACTGCTGACTGAAATCGATGCTGACGTAAACGAAATGGATTCATTAATGAAAGATTACGTGAACGAAGGCAACGCCAAGAAGGTCAACATGTCCATCGATGATCTCGATCTTACAGTCAGATCCTACAACTGCTTAAAGAGAGCTGGTATCTCTACGGTTGAAGAACTGACACAGAAGACAGAAGAAGAAATGAGCAGAGTCAGAAACCTCGGCAAGAAGTCCCTGAAAGAAGTCAAGGAAAAACTGCAGGCTCTGAATCTCTCATTCAAACACATGGACTAAGGGGGAAATTGAAATATGTGGAATCGCAGATTAGGCCGTACGGCTGACCATAGAGTAGCCCTTCTTAAGAATATGGCAACAGATCTGATCCTCAAAGGTAAGATCGAAACTACGGAAATGAAGGCTAAGGAACTCAGAAGCGTCGTCGATCATCTGATCACGATCGCCAAGAAGAATGACCTGGCTTCCAGAAGACAGGCTGCCGCTTACTTAAGAAATGTAACTACCAAGGACGGAAAGACAGCTGTTCAGGTATTATTTGATGAAGTTGCCCCGAAATACAAAGACAGAAACGGCGGCTACACCAGAGTCATCAAGACCGGTGTCAGACGCGGTGATGCCGCTCCGATGGCAACGATCGAATTAGTTTAATCAAATTCATAAAAGTACAGAGAGATCTGTACTTTTTGTATGGTCTCTTTATGTTTTATAAACAATGATCCGTTCAATCTTCGGCCGGATTAAGATAAAATGAAAATATAAGTTATTGT
>JAEEGI010011962.1_pt1 | contig 18628 bp, 10 predicted proteins | sample 8958751 | NCBI WGS metagenome assembly JAEEGI01 (sample SAMN16246545, study PRJNA631951) | gut metagenome | biome: gut microbiome; feature: rumen; material: KS-attached | host: Bos | place: Iran: Karaj | collected 2018-10 | reverse complement strand
CATATAAAAAAAATATAAGAATTTGGAAACTTATATATGATAATAATTTAAACAAAATTAAAGGATATAAATTTTCTCAATTATTAAATAATAAAAAAGAAATTAAAGGTATTATAAAATCTGAAGATAAGAAATTATATATGATAGAAGAAAATCAAATTAAAATATATGAATTTAACAATGAATTGTTACAATTAATTACAATTATAGAAAATTTAAAAACACTTAACCTAAGTTCTTTTTTATTATTTAATGAAAATGTTTTATTTATTTTAAATTATTTAGAACTTTCAATTTGGAATTCAACTACTTATGAAGAAATAAAACCAGGATTTGATTTATATATTAATAATTATAGGGATCAAAAGAAAGATGTATTAAAAAAAATTAATGAAGATTTATTTTTATGTTTTACTGATAGAGATTTGAGAATAATTAATTATAAAGAAAAAAAAATAAAAAAATCTACTTTTGTTAATTCTATAGTAGAAGATATTTTTATTGGAACTAAAGGATTATTTTTTTTAGTTATAACCACAGATTATCAAAGTGATGGTAGTATATTTTATGTTGAATTTTATAATCAAGATTTGATAGAAGAAATTCCCTTAAAATATATATTGCATTATAAAATTCCTTTATATTTAAAAACAAAAAATGAAACAATTATTAGCTTAGAAGATAATAATTTAAAATATTGGGTTTATAAAAATTTGTAATCATATTTTAGTATTTATATTTATTTATTTTAAAAAATGAAAATTTCAAAAATTAAGTTAATTGGAGAGAATATTCTTCCATACTCATATTCAATTTTTAATACTTTTTTTCACTCATATAACAAAAGCATTGATATCATTGGTTTATATATTTCACATATTGTGAAAAAGAAGTTTCTTTTTATTGAAATTAAGTTTTTTTCTAATAATTCTTTTAAATGAAAAACCTGACATTTGTTTTTTCAAGGGTTAAATTATAATTTTATAATGAATGTTTCATTTTTTATATTATCATTTTTAGATTTACTTATTCTATAATTTGAATTAAGTCATAATATTTATTTTTTTAAGATTAATTAAGTGTTTGTTTAATTTATAAAATATAAGGATGATGTTTTTTTGAATTTTATATGAAATTAATATACATAGAATTATTTTCCTCTTTTTTTTTTAATGTATTGCCATTTGAATTATAATAAAATTTCTCTCAGCTCATAATTATTAATTTCAATTTACATATAGTTTCAATTGATTTTTTTGTTTTTAAATTATTAATATTCCTTTTCAAAATTATTGGTTAAATTATATAAATTATGTTATTCAGATATTTATGAATTTTTACTGCAATAATTACTATTATTTTTATATTATAAATCATTAATTTGATTAATTCTTATTAAAGAATATAATCTAAATTCTTTAAAATTACATAAAAAAAATTCAATAACAATCATAAATAATTTCAGGAAAATATTTATTTAAATACATTATTAAGTTTTAAAAAAATAAGTTTTATTTATGAAAAAGAAGAAATAAAATAAAAGTTTTTTAATTCTTTTAGAATTTTAAAATAAAAATTAATTTAAGTAATTATTTTTTATTAGAAAAGAATTTAAATTATTAATTAAATTTTTTATGAAGAAAGACTTAATATATTTTATACCAATATAAAAGATCAATGTAATACAAATATATTCTAAGACGAGAATAAATAAAAGATAAAAAATCCAAATAAATAAGCTATAAATATAAAAAATATAAATAGAAAATTTAAATTTGTATTGTAATTAAATTTATCTAAGGAAATTTTTTAATAAAAGAATCCAAGTAATTTTCCTCCAACATGTTTTCTTCTGGCTTTATCTTGATCAATGATTCCAATATTTGTAGTTAAAACAAGATAACCAAATTGTCTAGATGGAAGTAAATTAGCAATCCATTTTTCATATTCATTAACTTTAATATCAAATCTTGGTGAAATAACTCCACATTTATTAATTCTTCCTAATAATTCTATAACAACTTTTCCTCCTCTTCTATCATCAACTACTTCAAAATCTCCTATATAATTTCTTTTTTGCATTAATTTAAGAAATCTAATTATAACTTTAGAACTAGGACGAATTAAAACTTGTCTCTTACCTGCTCTTTCAGCATTTAATATAGTTTTTAAAGCATCTGCCAATACTGAAATGAGAACCATCTTTTACAATAAATGAAGAAAAAATAAAATATTTATTAGATATAAATTAATTTAATTCAATAATTTTTTCAAAAAAAATTAAATAAAAAAAAATATAAAAAAAACAAACGAAAAAACAAATAATATTAAATAAAAAAAAATGAATAAAACGGGAAGTGACATATTATGTTTTGTTTGTGATAACTTTTTTCCATTAGATCAACTTCAAAACCATGTAAATAAATGTAAAGTAGTATATGAGCATCAAAATCAATGCCATTTAATAATGCCAGAAGAATATAAAATATTATTAGATGCATATAAAGGTGGAGTTTACCCAGATGCAGAAGAAGTTGAAAATTTTAATAGAATGTTAGATGAAAAAAGTATTAAATATGGACAATCTTTTGCAACAAATGCTGAATTTAAAGAAATGAATAAACAATTTACAGAAACATTAAAAAAATCTAAAGAACCAGTAAAAGAAAAAAGACTTCCTGGTCAAAGACCAAGAATGTTAGTTTGTCCTTTATGTGGAAGAGAATTTGGTTCAATGAGTTTAAATATTCATATGAAGACTTGTAAAGAAAAGTTTGAAAGACAACAAAAAGATTTACCACCTAATCAAAGGAGAAATGCAGATAAAATTATTGCTAATTATAATGCAAATAATGCAAGATTACAAGCTGGTGGTAATTATAATATGGATGCTTTAAATCAACAAGCTTTTGATCAATATAATAATGATGCTTTGGTTAAATGTGAATATTGTGGAAGAACTTTCTTACCTGATAGATTAGCTGTTCATCAAAGAGTTTGTGCTAAACATCCTGAAATGTTTAAAAAGAAATAAGTAGTTTTTTTTTTCGTTTTTTTGCAATTTTTATTTTAGGATTTCTCATTTTATTTTTTTTAATTATTTTTTTCTTTTTAAATTCTTTTTGGTTTTAATTACTATTTTTTTGTTTAAATAAATAAATATTTAATGTGCAATATTATATATTTTAATTTTATTTAATCATGAAATTAACTCATAGCATCACCAACACTTGCTACTATAGTGAAATAATTGCTTTCAAAAATATTAGCTACAGATTCATTAAAAATTAAATTATATTGTTTAATTGAATCTCCACTGGGATAAACTAAAATAAAATGTGTTTTATTACTCATATTTCTTCCACAAGATATTATATTTTTAAATTCAATTATTTCAGGTTTTGCATTAGGTGGTGTTAAAGGTTGTAAATTTAAAGTATATTGATTATTATCATAATTTCTTCCAAAAAAAATTTTAATTCTTTCTTTAAATCCACTAAATTCTTTATCACATGGGAAATTTTCACTTAAGTTAGAAATACCATCATCTAATTTTGTAATTTGTTTTTCAACTTCTTGAATTTTTAATTTAATATTTTTAATTTCCTTATCTTTTTCAAAAGATTTTTTACTTAAATCTTCTAAATCATGTAAATTTTGTAAAACAATTTTATCAATTTCTTCTGATGATTTCATATTTTTAATTTCTTCTTCTTTTTTCTTTTTATCATTCTCATATTCATTAATTTTATTTTTTAAAGAATTTACTGTAATTTTAATACTTTCATTTTGTTTGTTTGTAGTATTATTTTTCTCAATTAATTCATTTAAATTCACTTTTTGATTATTTATAATTGCTTCAAATTTAATTCTTTGTTCACTATTTAATTCTTTTAATTTACAAAATTTATCTACTAATTTTTTATTTTCTTCTTTTTGATTATTTAATTCTTCTTCTAAATTTTCTAATTTTTGTGAACTTTCAATATTCTTTGAAAAAAAAGATCCAAATAAATTAGTAACTTTAGATGTCATTGTTTTTTCTGTTTCTTGATTTTGTTGAATTCTTATTTGTTCATTTATATCAATAATTGCTCTTTTAATATCATTTATTTGGTCTTCTTTTTCTCTTGCTAAATTTTCATAATCTTTTAAAGTTTTTAAACAAGTTTTAGATTTTTGTTTTTCTTTTTGTAATGCATTTGTTATTATTTGTAATTTTTTTTGAACTTCTTTTAAACTTTGTTGTTTCATTTCTAAAAAATAATTATAATTTAAATATTTATATAATTTGCTTAAAAGTTATAACAAAATTCAAACAAATAAATAATATAAAACATTATAAAAAATCATTATTTTATATTTAAACTAAAACTCATACAATTATTAATTTCTAAAATTTGAAAAAATTTTTTTTTATTTTCAATAAATTCTCCTCTATGACATTCTTTAATTTTCAAAAATTTTTCATTATATTTTCCAACTCCAGTAAAAGAAGTATAATGAAAATCATTAATATTTAAATTAAATTTAGGAACATAAGAACTAGTTCTTAATAATTTATTAGAAATAACATGAATTTTTGAATTACTTCTTGGTTGATCTTTATTAGAAGGTTGAAATAAAGAATTTCCTTTTTTTAAATTATTATATAATTCAAAAAAAAATTTTGATGAATTTGAACGAGAAATCTTATGTCTAGGACTATTTGATATATTTTTTTTTAATTGAAGTAAATTTGTTATTTTTTTAGGAGTTGGAGAAAGTATATTATTAAAGTTTGTTTCATATATATCTTTCGTTTCTAATTCTCCTATATTTATTGTTAATTGTCTTTCTTTTAATGGAGATAAAATATTATTTAAATAAATATTTCCTTTTTCTTTTTCTGTTTCTTTTTCTCTGTATTTAAATAATTTTTTATTGAAATCATTTTCATTTTTAAATATTTTCTTTTTTGAATTTTCATAATTCCAAAATTCAGAGAAATTAAGCCATAACTTATAAGAATGAGAATATACATAACAAAAATTATTTTCTAAAATTTCATCATCTTCTTCAAAGGATTGAAATGTTATAAAAATTTTAGAATCACCTTTTATTGAACCATGTCTCACTCTTGGAGAACTTCTTTTTTCTTCTATAACTTCTTGAATAATAAATCTTCCTTTTTTTTCGACTTGCTTTTCATTTTCTTGGTTTGCTTCACTCATGAATAATTAATAAATACTAAATTTAAAAAAATAAAATTATTTATTTAAATATTTCTGTCATTGATTTGAAAAAAATTTATATCATATAAATAAAAATTATTATTCAATTAAATAAAGTTTTTTTTTTATGATTCTTCACTACTTTCAGAACTTTCTATTTCATTATAATTAATTTCCATAATATCTAAGAAATATTCAAGTACATTTGGTAAAAAATCATTTTTAAAAAAATTAGCTTCTATAAAATCTTTATTTAAATTACTTTTTTCTTTCATAAAAATATCAAAAAAAGAAGGAACTTCTTTTGTTATTGTTTTTATTTCTTTAATTTTTCCTCCTTTTTTAATTTTTTTTTTTACAATTTTTTTCATAGGATTTAATTTATCTTCTTTCCAATCAATTTCTGAAGAAAAAGAATTTTCCAATTCTTCATCATCTTCATCTTTATAATCATATTCTTTACTAATAATATCATTATGAAAAAAATCATTTTTATCAAAATAAAATACTAATTTAAAATTAGGAAATTCTCCTTCAATTGGAACAAAAGCTATATCACTTAAATAACTTAAAATTTTTTTATCATTTTCATTAATTTTAAAAAATTCTGCATTTATTAAAGCAGTTTTCCAAAAATCTTTTATTGGACCAAATTTAGGAGATTTTTTTACTTTTGTTCCTCCTAATTGAGATTCTTCATCTGGATTTTCACTTAAAATTTTATATTTTCCATAATCATCTTCTGTTAAATCAATTATTACATCATCTTCATTATATGTCTTTATTACATATCTTATTTTATTAAATACTTCTATAATATTATTTTGTTTTTTTTCCTTTATTATATTTAATTCTGATTTATAACTAGATTTAAAATCTTCTTTTGTTTTTTTTAATAAATAATGTAAATATACTGCTTTTATTTTTAATGATGGAGTTTTTATTACGAATAATGATGTTCTTACTTTTTCTTTTTCATCCATGGGCTTTTTCACTTTTTTTTTGTCTCCCATTTTTGGAATGAATTTTTATTTTTATTTATTTATTTAATTATTTACTATTTAAATATTTTTTATGTATAATTTCCTTTATTTGTAACTTTGGTGTACTTTTTAAAAAGATTATAAATTTGCATTTTTTTTTCAGAGGAAATTTTATGGTTCAAACCTATATTTAAAACTTGAATTGGGATATTATTTTTATTTTTTATTAAATAATCTACAAAATAATCATTTAATTGGTTACCAAATAAATCAAGTATATATAATTTTTGGAAGATTTGATTCTTAAAAAGAGAAATAATTGTTTCACTTGTAATATCATTATTACTTAATGATAACATTTTTAAATTTGTATTCTTAATATCTTTAATAAGAGAAAAAGAATCATCTTCATTTAAACCACATAAAGATAAATATAATGAAATTAAAGATTTTAAAGAAAAACAAAATTTAATTGCTCTTTTACCAAGTAGATTTTTATTTAAAACTAAATGAGATAAATTTTCTAAATTATTAATTAATTCATCATTGAATTCATAATCTTCAATTTGACAATTAGTTAAGTCTAAATATGTTAAATTTGGGTTTTTCCAATTAAATAAATATTTAATACTATGTTTTAAGAAATTATTCGCCAAATTTAATTTTTTTAAATTCAAAAAATAATTTAATGAATGAGATATTTTTTCAATTGATTCATTTGAGATTTTATTACTCGATAAATCTAATATTATTAAATTTTTACAAAATTCATTTTCTAAAAAAATAGACATTGCATTATCATCAATTTTATTTTTTGATAAATTAATATATGATAAATTATTATAACTATTATTTATTTTTCCTATATTTTTTGCATTGATTGAACATTGAAAAAAAATTAATTTTATCAAATTAGAAGCATCTAAAATTTTTTTATTAAATATATCAAGACAATTTAAAGTTAATTTACATTCTATAAAAGATAGCATTTTAAGATATTTGAAATTAATTTGATCTAAAAGAAAATAAACATCTTTTGTTAGTTTCATATTTTTAAAATTTATTTGTTTTAATTCAAAATTATTGAATAAAGCAACTTTTTCTTTATTTGAATTACCAAAAAATTTTAAAAGAACATCAGATTGGATTTGAGAAAAAGTTATTCCAGATATCCTTTGAATATTCTCCTTTATAAAATTTATATAATAATTCTTTCCAAACAAATTTTGTTTGAAAAACTTTTCAGTATACATCAAATTCAAAGTAATTCCAAATTGATTTCTTAATAACAAATAAATAGGATATAATTCATAATCTATCATATTTGCATCATATGTATAATTATATTTTAGGGAAAATAATATACAAGTACATAATCCTATTTGTATTTCTTCTAAAGAATTTTCCTTCAATTTTCGCATTAAACGATAATAAAAGTCAAATAATTTTTTATTATTTAAAACATCGATTTTATTTTTAAGGAAAAATGAAAAAATTTTATAAGAAGATAATCCAATGTTCAATTTATTTTGAAAATATTTACTATTTTTAAATACATTCATTAATTCTCTGATTCCAATATAACCAGATAATAATTTAAATATTGGATTTTTTATTTTCATCAATAGAGAATTTGATTCCATAAAAATATGAATTAAAAAAATTTTATTAAACTTAAATTATTCATTTATAATTAATTTAAATTTTTTATCCATTCACTCCAAATTGAAATTTTTTCACAAATAATACATTGAGTATCTTTAGGAATTAAAGCAAATTCTTTATTTTTTTCTAAGTTAGATATTGCTACACAAAACATATGAAATTTAGAAAAGCAATAAGGACATTTTACAATATATTCATTATTTAATTCATTCTTATTTTCTTCTTCTTCATTATTTTCATTTTGACTTTCAGAATTATAATCAGAATCATCTTTATTTTTATTTTTTAAACTTTTATCAATATCTTCATCACATAAAATACATTTATCTGATATTTCTTTTGGTAATAAATCTTCAAAAATATCATTATTTTCATTTATTATTGTTTTTGATAATTCATCTTTAAAATTTTCTTGAGTCACATTTTTTATAATCTTTCTTTCATTCAATTCAATATTTATATTATCAAAAAGATAAATATTTAAATACATTTTTTCAAAAACTTTTGAATTCATCAGAATATTTAAAGCTTTTAATTTAAAATCAAGTGAATTATAATATTTCTTTGTTTTTTTTCCTTTAATTTGAATATTTTCAATTTCTTTTGAAATTAAAGTTGATTTAAAAGGGTTTTGCCAAGCCCATTCAAATTTAAGGGCTACTATTTTATTAGGAAAATTAGATATTACTAAAACAATAGTCCAAGGTCTTCTTCTTTTTGTAAATTTTGCACCTCCTTTAATTAAACCATTATGTTGTCTTATTCTATGAATTGGATCATCTGTAAATCCTATATATGTTTCATTTTGATATTTTTGATTTTCAGAACGAAGAATATAACAAAAATACATATAGTTAATTTTAATTATTTTAATTTTTGTTTGTTTATTTGAAGTAAAATTATTTTATTTTAAATTTTAGAATTTTAAATATTAAAATAAATCAAAAGAAGAATTATGCTTCTTTTTATCTTTTTTCATTATTATAGAATAATAGAAAAAATGATAATTATTGTAAATAATTATTTTATTTAATTTATTATTGAAAAATCATTATTATTATATTTTGATGATGATTTAAAATTAAAACTTAACATCAATTATAAAATTATTTAAAATTGTTATGAACTTTTTATTTTTTTATAAAATTCAAAAAAAATTGGAATTTAAAATAAAATTATTAAATAAATAAAAACAAAATGTATAATAAAGACAATTTTGATCATATTTTTTATAGAATAAAAAAAAGTATCCCATCAAGTTATAATTTATATTTATTAATTGCAATTTTAAAAGTATATCCTTTGGTGTTATTAACTCACACAGGAGGTTACACTAATCCTCCTGAGAAATTTATAAAGATTCATACGTATTTTAGATATTTCTCAATTACTTTTTATTTAAATAATTCCCTTTCTGGTTCAAATATTTTATTAGTTATTGGAATAATTTTAACAATAAATCTCATTTTAATTTTATTATTAGTTTATTATTTGTCAATAAGTAAAAGTGTAAAAAAAATAGATGAAAATTATGGAGATATATCATCACTTGGATATACTTTTAATATTTTTTCTCATTTTGTTTTTTTTAAGTATATTGTTTTATTTCAATTTTTTAACGAAATAAATTTATTTCCTTTGGTTTGTTTAAATAATGTTATTGATTATGATTCAATTACAAATAATAAAATCTTTGGAAGTAAAAATATAAAAAATACAGTTGATCATTTATGTGGTGGGAATAAAATTTCTTTTATTGGTATTTCCGTTATAAATCTTTTAATTGATGTTGGCTTTTATTGGTTATTAACTTCAAGATTTTTTGATTTTAATGTTTTAAGTGATTATAATTGGAATTTTTATCCTAATTTTATTTTTTCATTTGAATTTATGGAAAGCTTTAGTCAATGTTTTTATATTTTATTTCTTTTTTATAAAAATAAAACTTTTCAATTATCTTTAGATATTTTTGTATTAGTTATCTTTGCACTTAATATATATCAAATGATAGCAAAAAATTTATTTTACACAGCAAATACAGAAAAATTTATTAATATTGCAAAATTTTCAAGAATAATCAGTTATTTAGCAGCTGGATTTATTGCAATTTTCACTTTTGGTTCAAATTCTTATCCAAATGATATTAATATTATAGTATTAGTTATTATTGAATGTCTTATTTCTCTTGCTTTTATTATTTTTTCTCATAGTTGGGATGATGATTATATCAAAAATATTTTAGTAAATCCTTTACAAAATTTAAACGATAAAAATATATATCAAACTTTAATTTTTTTAATCAAAGAATTTAATAGTTTCCAAGATATAAATCAAAAATTTGATGATAATAATTTAGATTTATTTTTAAATAATTATGTTAATCATTTAAAAATATGTGAAGATATGCATTGTCCTTGTAAAAATTATGTTAAAAAAGTTACTGGTGCTTCTAATACAATTAAAAGTGGTTATACAACAGTAATTAATTTTACTCATATGAAAAAAGATCAACAAGAAGAATATATTCTTAATAAATTTTTTAATGTTTTAGCTGCTAATATTAATACTACTATTAAATATACAAATAATGTGAATTTAAATAATATTAAAGACTCTCAAAGACAAAAATTAATTTATCAATTGAGAATGAAATTAATAACTGCAGTTAAAAAATTAATATCTTATAAACTAGAAAAATTAACTTATCAAATTGAAAATACATTATCTCAAAATTTTTCAAAAACAACAAAAGATTTTATAAGAATTAATTTTTATAGTGTAAATATTTTATGTAATCATGCATATTATAAAACTCAATTTTTATATTTTGAATTTTTATCTGATTTTTTTAAAAAAAATGAAAGAACCTATCATTTTAACTTAATATATTATCATTATTTGAAAATGTTTTCAATAAATGAATATAATACACATATGTCTCAAAATCGTTCAGTAAAAAAAGAACATACAGGAAATGGAATTCATTTAGATTTTAGAACTGTTTTATCTTTATGTGTAAAATATTATGAAATTGAAGATAAATTAATACAAACTGCAATAAATTATAATGATTTTATTCTTTATTTTACTAGGGATAAAATATTTTTCAATGAATTATTAAAAATAATGAGAAAATTTAAATCAAATTATAAAGGAGTAACAAGATATATTAGTCATTATTTTAAAAATGATAAAATCAATAATCTTTTTGTTTGTACTAAATTAATTTTATTTTTTAAAATTTTACATTTCGATATCCCTGAAACACTTCATAATAAATTAATAATTCAAATTCATGACACAGATGATAATAATAAAACTCATTCTTATATAGATTCAAATTATTATATGATAATAAATTATTTAAATGGAGATTTTGTGATTAAATTTATTTCTCATGAATTATTAATTGTTTTAGAATATTCAGAAGAAGAATTAAAAGAAAAAGATTTTCATATTTTAATGCCAGATAAATTAAGAAGATTACATAAACATATGATAATAAATGAAGTAAAAGGAAAAAATAGTACTTCAGGTGCTAAAGAAATTTTTTTTGTTGCAAAAAAGCAAAATTGTGTTTTATTTGATATTCAATATAAATTCCTTTTAAATTTAAGAGGTGAAATAACAATATTAACAGTTGTCAATTTAAAAAAACCAAATAAAGATTTTAGAATGTGTTTTTGTTGTTTAGAAGATCATGGTGATGTTTTAGCAATGAATAAAGAATATGAAGATTATTTTATTTTATCAATGAAATTATTAGAATATGTTAAAATAGATACTGAAAAATTAATCCTTCAAAATATGGGAGAAAGAATAAGAAATTTTTTTAAAGATGAAGAAAACACTGATTTTCAAGAACAATTTGATTATGAATTATTCCTACAAAGTTTATTTGATGAAGAATTTGAAGTTTTAAAAGAAAAAAATGAATTATTATACAGAAGAAAATATGCAAGATGGGAAGTTTTAAAAGAAATGAATAGAAAAGGAAGATATTATACTAGATATATAGAATTAAATATAAAACAAAGAGTTTTAGGAAAGAAAAAAATTTATTTTTTAAAATATTCAGTTAAAATCACTTTATCATTAAGATCAATTGAACCTCATTCAACGACTTTATCATTAATTCATGCAGTGAAAATATCAAAAAGAGAAATGGCAAAATTATCTTTTTATAAAGGAGAAGAAATTTATGAAAGTAAAACTGAAAAAGGACAACCTGAACTTCCAATTAATGAATCTCATGATGATTTATTTGAAAGTCAAAGTCAAATTTCAAGTGCAGTTTCTCAATTAAAAGAAAGAAATTCTGTTAGATTATTTAAACAAAAAAAAAATACTTTTCAATTTTTACCTAAAAGTAAAAATATTTTAATATTAATGATTTCTATTGGAATTATTAGTGTTGTGAATGTTATTTATAATATTATTTCTTTAGTTATTAAAAAAAATTATTATAAAAAATTAGAAAAATTTTTAGTCGTTGATGCGGATAGTATTGTTTTAAAAAATAATATATTTTTACTCACTGAAGGAATGTTAACTTTATCTTTTATTGAAGATGGATTTATTGATAGTAAATCCACAAGTTCAACTTTATCTGAATGTTTAAATTTAATTAACACTGAAACAGATATAATGGATCAAGTAACATATAATATTTCTTATATTAATGCAAAATATTTTGAAAAGAATATTGATAATGCTTTAGTTAGTACTACTAATGATTTATCTTATGTTTTTAATGGAGGATATATTTATAAAAAAACAGATACTATTTATTATCAAGAATTAACAAGAATTAAAAAATTATCTTTAGATATGACAAATAAATATTCAATGGGTCAAAATATTTCTCTTCCAATAAAAGAAATAAAAAAATCAAATATTTATAATTATTTCCTTTTGGATAAAATATTTAAAATTCAACACAATATATCAAGCTATGACATTTTACTTAACGAACAAGATATTGCTTTATTCTTTTTAATAAACAACATATTCCCTGAATTTGATGATTATTCAAATTCCCTTATGATATTATTTGGAAAACAAGTAAAATCAGCTCAAAATTCCACAATGAGAAATATAATATTTATGAAAATATTAGAATTTATAATAATTTGTTTAATAATAGCAATTGAATGGGTATTTATCTTTTTAGGTCATGAAAAATCAAAGAAAAAAATGGTTGTTTTACGTCAAAAAATAGAAGTAAATAATATAGAAATGACATTACAAAAAATTGATGAATTTATTCATTTTTCAAATAATTTTAATATAGGTTCTCTATATTATATAGCAGATTTAGATTTAAAAAGAGTAGAAAATACAGAAATAAATAATATAACTACAATAGGAACAAGTAGTATGGGAATGGGAACTTTCCTTAGTCAATCTAATAATGTTAAAAAATCAAATTTAACAGAAAATGGAAATGAATCTTCTTTTAATAATAATATCAGAGATGGAATTAAAGGAATGAATAGTCAAAAATCAACGAATTTAATTTTTAATAATAATACAGATAATAGAGTTACTCCTGGAAATACTCCTTTAGGAAATTCAACTCCTGGGAATGAACCTGATGGAAAAAAAAATTTATTAAAAGTAATGCATAAATTAGAACAAATTAAAGGTATAAAAAAAACAAAAGATGTGAATGGGAATAATAATAATATTAGTAATAATATTTCAAATAATAATAGTGGAAATGCATTATTAGTTTTGCCTAATTATGAGAAAAAACCAACTAAAGATTCAAAAATAAGTAATGAAAGTTCTCAATTATTTAATAATGAAAATATGGGAGAAAACAATGCTTTTGGAAAAAATGATAATGAAGAAAAAAAAAATATGGAAAATTCTCAAAATAATAATTATTATAATAATAATTTAAATCAAGACCAAGTAAAATCATGTTTTTCAAATAAAAACAAACAAACTAATAATAATATTAATTCTAATAGTAATAATGATAAAGATAACTCAGAAATAAAACCAGTTCTTAGAGGAAAAGAAGGAAATATAAGAATGAAAGAAGAAATTAAAATAAAATCAAATGAAGGAAATGAAATCAGTTTAAATGAAAAAATTGAAGATTCAAAAATAAATATTTTAAAAAACGACGAAGGAATTGGATTAATACAATCTACAGGCCAAAAAAAAAATAGAGTAACAAAAGTACAATTCAAAGAAAAAAATGTTAGATATTATTCTCCAGGTCAAAATGTTAATGAAACAGTAGATGAAAATTTTAAAAATAGTCAAAATAAAAATATTGATGATTCTGAAAATGGAAAAGATTTAACAGAATATAAAACGAGTTTAAATAATCCTAATAATAAAAAAAAAGTTAAATATAATTCTGATAAAGGAAGAGGACCTTCTTCAATTTCTCTTGCCATGAGTGGAATAGGAAAAATAAATAATAGACCTTTGTTAAATGAAATTAAATCTAATAATAATAGTATAAAGAATATTACACCTGCTCAAATAAATTCTAGTAATGCTTCAAAAAAAAATTTAATTTCAAGTGATAAAAATCTAACTCCAATTGGAAAGGAAATTAAAGAAAAAAGTAGTTATAATGATATAAATAAATTCCAATTAATTGACCAAGGAAAAGCTGTTACAGTTAAAAAAACTCTTAAACCTGATCAAAAGAATATAAATGCAAAAGAAGAAATTATAGAATATAAAATTGATAATATTATTCATAATAATTTCCAAGTTAAAGTTATTTTGCATATTACTTTAGGAATTTTTATCATTTTATATGTTATTAGTTTAATAATGAATTTTATTTTCAATAAAAATATTGAAAATGCAAAATTATATACTGTATTATTATATAATAAAACAACTTTATTAATGGGAAATATTTTAAATTATCAATTTCATGTCATTAGAGATTATCATGATCAAGAAGATGATGAACATAATATTAAATTAGAAGATGGAATTATGAAATATGAAGAAAACAGAAGATTATTAACTCATTTTGAAACAGAAAAAAATCCTTCAATATTAGAACAAACTTATGAATTTGAAAAAAATTTAAGAGATAATAATTTTTGTGATTATTTTTCTCAAATATATTATAATGAATTTAAAGAAAATAATGTAGATAAAGAAAGAGAAGAATGTTTAATTGTAGGAGAACAAATGAATATTAATGGTTTAGCAAACGCCGAAAGCTATGTTTTATCGACTTTAATTGTTTTAATAGAAGATTGGAATAATTTATATAAAGCAAAAAAAGATTTAACCGAAGACGAAGTTGTTGAACATTTAAAATTTGATAAATTTTATGCAATTACACAAGAAATGGTTTATACCTTTAGAAAATATACTAGATTATTAAATGTATTTATCATGGATGATATAGGAAAAATTTTTAATAAAATTACTTTTGTAGAAAATATATTTGGATTATGTGGAATAATTTTAAATATAGTATTTCTAGTTTTAAGTCTTCTTTTTATTATTTATCCTATTAAATCAGTTGAATTATTAATTAGTTGGGTTTCTCATAAAATTATGCAAAATTAACTTTTATATTTAGTTATTTTAATATAAATAAATAAGAAATTGAATATTTTCATAATAAAGTATATATATTTAATATTTAAAAATAATTTTTCCAATCATTATTTGATAAATGCTAATAATTTTAAAAGAATATAACACAACTAAAAATCACCTTCTTAAAATAAATTAAAATATTATATATTTTAATAAAAATAAATTATTACAAATCTATATATAATCTAAACAACTCTATTTATAAAATCATTTTTAAGTCATTTCCTAAAATAATTTACATAGTTTGCTTTGGAGGAAGTTTAATAAATTCAAAATTTTGTTGTTTTTCATCTATTAATCCATCATATTCATAAGGAATATTCATAATTAAACTTCTTTGAGTGGAAATATTATTATCATTATAAGAAATTTTAGAAATTTGATTTTTACAAAATAAATTATGACTACTGTCAATCATATTATTTTTATAAAAACTTACTCCCGAATGAATTGAAGCTGCATATTGACTTGAAGAATAAATTACAGGTGAACTTTCAATTATTGTATCTTTTTCAAATCTTTGTTTTTTATTTTCTTTATTTAATGATTTAAATGTACTTTTTTTTTTTATATTTGAAACATTATTATTACATTTTTTAATATTTCTTTCTAAAGCTGATAAATTTCCATGTGATTTAAATGCTACAGATTTATAAAATGATTTTGACTTTTTTTTCTGTCTTTTTCTATATATTAAAGTTTTAGCAGTTTTTCTTAAAAATTCTATTGAATAATTTATTTTATTATTTTCATTATTAGATTCAATTAATTCACATGAAATATTTTTATCTAAAATTGATGTATCATTTGTGTCATTTGATAATTTATGATACTCATCTTTTTCAATATCTTTTTCAAAGTTTTTATTTTTTTTAAATGACACTAAAATTTTATTTATTTTAAATCCTGGTTCTAAAAGAGGACTATTTTCAAATTCATTTTTTACAATATTATCATCAATAAAAGTTGTATATTTTCTCCTACTTGAAGAAAAAACACATGGATTTTCTATAATTATTTCAATGTTATTATATGATTCATAAATTTTTTTTGAAGATATTGAATTAATTTTTGTTGGTAATGATATAAAATAAGGAATTTCAGAACTTATTTCCAATAATAAATGTGTTCTTACTTCATTGGCTTTATTTTTAGATGACATTTATATCTTATATATTTAAAATTATATTTTAATTAATGTAAATTAAATTAAAACATCTTCACAATATTTTCTTTTATTATTTTAATTAACCGAAAAATTTTTTTAATTTATAATTAATATTATAAATTAAATTAATAATTAAGAATTATTATTTTTTTAAATTTAAAATTTCTGTGATATATAAAATTTGCGCTTTAGATTTAGAATTTCTAGTATGAATAAAAAGATACATTTCTTTTTTATTATTCATATCAATTTTAACAAAGGAACCTAAATCAACATCATTTACAGCATATCTCATTTCTCCATTTATTAAAGTTATAGTAATATTATCACCTGCTTTTAGTCCTCTCCCTCCTTTTTTAAAGCAATTTTTCCATTCTTTTTTAAGTGTATAAAATTGGGTTAAATCTTCTAAAATACAATAAATATCAAATTTAGGACAATTAACATCAATTTGATCTAAAATTATATCTTTATTAAAAGTAATACCAGTTCTAACCCAATCAACTGAAGAAAATGAAATTTTAGCTTCGAAATTCTTTGGTAAAGGATATTTTGATATATTATAAATTTGATTATTAGTATAATTTAAGCCTGTATGAAATAAATAACATTTTTTAATACAATCTACATTTTTTTTTAATATTAAACAATTCATACAAAAGCATTTTTTACATATACATCTTCTTAAATCTTCATTAGAATCACAAATATTACAATTTGAAATATTAAAAGTATTATCTCTAAAATGTTCTTCTAAATGATTATCTAATTCATTTCTTTGAATTCTAAAACCACAAAAACCACATTCAATATGAATAAAATTACATAAATTAATTAAATGATTTTGTAAATCTTTATAACTACCGGAAAAATCACAAGGATCATTAGGGCATTTAATTTTTTGGAAAAGGCATTTTTTTTCATGTTCAAACATATTCCAATATTCACATTCATAATCACATTCAGGGTAATTAATACATCTTAATTTAATAACATTTAACATTTTTTTAGTATTTAATCTTGCTTTTTCTATTTTAAATTCTTCACATTTCATAGGACATGTAGGATTTATTTTTATCCATTCATTTATACAATCTTCACAAAATAAAGAACCACATACACCACATTCATATGGTTTATTTATTATTTCTAAACATATTGCACATTTTATTAAAGGTTCTATTATATTTATTTCTTCTAAATTTACTATCCTTCCTCTAGTAATTCCATTTCTTTGTGTTACATATAAGGATTTAATTCCGTTTTCTTGAAATGAATCCATATATTTATTTTATGTTTTTTTATTGTTTGAAAAAATATTTTTAAATTTATTTTTATAGAATAATAATTAATTTTTTATTAATTTGTATATATTAAAATTATTGAATCTTTTTATTGTATTTTTTTATTGATAATTAACTGTTATGTTTTTTTTCTTGATTTAAAATATATTTATTAACACTTTTGTAAACAACATTTTTTTATTTCATATAAAAATTTCAAACTTATTTTCATTTCAATTAAAAATAAATTTATTTATATATTTTTGATTTTTAAAGACTTATTTATATAATATTTCCATCTAATAGTATCAAAAATTGAAAAAATTTAATTTATTGATGTAATAAATTGAATTTGAATTTTTTCATTTTACTGATATCTTCTATCATTTATAAAATGATTATACTTTCTTTATCTGATTTTTTTTTATTATTACAATTACAAAATTTTTTTAAAGGAAGAATATCATCAATTTAATTAAAGAAGCTTAGTTTATTTCATTTTAATTTTCTTATTCTTCATTTTTAAATTTAAATTGTTCTATTTAATAAATCATTAAATCTTTTTCTTTAAGAACTCATATTTCTTTTGTATTAGAACAGAAAAAGTTAATTATAAAAAAAATAAAAATTATTACTTTATATTTTTTATTAAAAACCAAATAAGAAATCGATTTTTTTAAAAAAAATATATTTTTATAAATCCATTATAAGCTTTAATAA
>JAEEGI010011960.1_pt1 | contig 18629 bp, 15 predicted proteins | sample 8958751 | NCBI WGS metagenome assembly JAEEGI01 (sample SAMN16246545, study PRJNA631951) | gut metagenome | biome: gut microbiome; feature: rumen; material: KS-attached | host: Bos | place: Iran: Karaj | collected 2018-10 | reverse complement strand
GCCGTGGAGATGCTGGGCGCGGATATCCTGGCGGCCCAGAGCCCCAAGATCGACGCCCTCACCGGAGCTACCGTCACCAGCAACGCCATCCTCCGGGCCCTGAACGACGCCCTGACCCAGGCCGGCGCCGATCTGAGCAAGCTGCCCGACGCCCGCCAGACCGGCGAGAGCGTGGTGCGCACCAGCGAGACCCTGGAGACCGACATCGTCATCATCGGCGCCGGCGGCGCCGGCATGACGGCGGCCATCAACGCCACCCAGGCGGGCAAGACCGTCATCCTGCTGGAGAAGATGCCCTACGTGGGCGGCAACACCACCAAGGCCACCGGCGGCATGAACGCCGCGGAGACCCACTACCAGAAGGAGCAGGGCATCGAGGACACCGTGGAGCAGTTCGTGGAGGACACCATGAAGGGCGGCCACAACATCAACGACCGGGATCTGGTGACGGTCATGGCGGAGAACTCCGCCGAGGCCATCGACTGGCTGGATTCCATCGGCGCGCCTCTGCCCAAGGTCTCCTTCTCCGGCGGCGCCACCAACAAGCGCATCCACGCCCCGGAGGACGGCTCCGGCGTGGGCGCCTACCTGGTCACCGCCTTCCGCAGGACCCTGGACGACCTGGGTGTCAACGTGATGTACAACACCAAGGCCACCGAGCTGATGGTGGAGGACGGCGCCGTCGTGGGCGTGAAGGCCGAGGGCAAGACCGTCGACTACACCATCCGCGCCCAGGCGGTGATCCTGGCCACCGGCGGCTTCGGCAACAACGAGGACATGATCGTCCAGTACCGGCCCGACCTGAAGGGCACCGTCACCACCAGCGCCCCCGGCATCACCGGCGACGGTATCCTGATGGCCGTGGAGGTGGGCGCCGACCTGGTGGATATCGACCAGATCCAGCTGCACCCCACCGTGGAGCAGAGCACCAGCATGCTGATCACCGAGAGCGTCCGCGGCGACGGCGCCATCCTGGTGAACCAGGAGGGCAAGCGCTTCACCAACGAGCTGCTGACCCGCGACGTGGTCTCCGCCGCCGAGCTGGCCCAGCCCGGCAGCTACGCCTACATCATCTTCGACCAGCACCTGCGGGACGGCCTGAAGGCCATCGAGAAATACGTCTCCACCGGCATCACCGTCCAGGCGGACACCATCGAGGGCCTGGCGGAGCTGATCGACGTGGATCCCGCCACCCTGGCCGAGACCCTGGCCAACTGGAACAAGTACGTGGCCGACAAGAACGACCCCGACTTCGGCCGTGAGTCCGGCATGGACGCCGACCTGAGCCAGGCGCCCTACTACGCCATCAAGATCGCCCCGGGCATCCACCACACCATGGGCGGCGTCCGGATCAACACCTCCACCCAGGTCCTTGACGCCAGCGGGGAGCCCATCCCCGGCCTGTTCGCAGCCGGAGAGGTCACCGGCGGCGTCCACGGCGGCAACCGCATCGGCGGCAACGCCGTGGCGGACATCGTGGTCTTCGGCAAGATCGCGGCGGAGAGCGCCGTGGCCTGGTGCCAGGAGCAGAGCCAGCTGCAGCCCGCCGCGTAACGGGCGGAGCGAAACGTACAGCGAAACGTACAGCGAAACGCCTCCCGGAAGGAACCTTCCGGGAGGCGTTGTTTTGTCGTTTGTCCCCTTATCCGCCCAGATATGCCTTCTTCACCTCGGGGCTCCGGGCCAGCTCCTCGCCGGTGCCGGACAGGGTGATCCGTCCCGTCTCCAGCACGTAGGCCCGGTGGGCCACCGACAGGGCCATCTGGGCGTTCTGTTCCACCAGCAGGATGGTGGTGCCGGCGGCGTGGAGGGAGCGGATGATGTCGAAGATCTGCTCCACCAGAATGGGAGCCAGGCCCATGGAGGGCTCGTCCAGCATCAGCAGCCGCGGCCGGCTCATCAGCGCCCGGCCCATGGCCAGCATCTGCTGCTCGCCGCCGGACAGGGTGCCGGCGATCTGCCGCCGCCGCTCCTTCAGCCGGGGAAATTGTCCGAAGACCCGCTCCAGGGAGGCGGGGATCTCCGCCTTGGGCTGGGTAAAGGCGCCCATCTCCAGGTTTTCCTCCACCGTCATCTGCAGAAAGATCCGCCGCCCCTCCGGCACGTGGGCCAGGCCCCGCTCCACCAGCAGGTGGGCCGGCACGCCGGCGATGCTCTTCCCGTCGAAGGTGATGGAGCCGGTGCGGCTGCGGAGCAGGCCGGAGACGGTCTGCAGGGTGGTGGACTTGCCGGCGCCGTTGGCGCCGATCAGGGTCACGATCTCCCCCTCGTCCACGTGGAAGGACACGTCCTTGATGGCGTGGATGGCCCCGTAGTACACGTTGATGTTCTCCACGTTCAGCAGCTGCGCCATGTCACAGAGCCCCCCTTCCCAGATATGCCTCGATCACCACGGGATCGCGCTTGATCTCCTCCGGCGTGCCCTTGGCGATGATCTGTCCGAAGTTCAGCACACACACGCCCTCGCAGATGCCCATGACGAAGCTCATGTCGTGCTCGATGAGCAGCACGGCGATGTGGAACAGGTCCCGGATCTTCACGATGTTCTCCATCAGCTCCGCCGTCTCGCTGGGGTTCATGCCGGCGGCGGGCTCGTCCAGCAGCAGCAGACTGGGGTTGGTGGCCAGCGCCCGTACGATCTCCAGCCGCCGCTGGGCGCCGTAAGGCAGGGAGCCGGCGATCTTGTCGGCCATGTCCTCCATGTCCAGGATGGACAGCAGCTCCATGGCCCGCTCCCGGGCGATCCGCTCCCCCCGCCAGAAGGCGGGCAGGCGGAGGATGGCCCCGGGCAGGCGGTAGTCCATCTCGTGGTGGAGTCCCACCAGCACGTTGTCCAGCACGGTCATCTGCCGGAACAGGCGGATGTTCTGGAAGGTGCGGGCGATGCCCATCCGGCTTACCTGGGCGGTGGTCATGCGGCTGATGTCGTGTCCGTCCAGCAGGATGGAGCCCCGGGTGGGCTGATAGACCTTGGTCAGCAGGTTGAAGATGGTGGTTTTTCCGGCCCCGTTGGGACCGATGAGGCCGGAGATCTCCGTCCGGCCCATGACGATGCTGAAATCCTTCACGGCGGCCAGACCGCCGAAATCGATGCCCAGGTGGTGGCACTCCAGGATGGGGCTCTTGTCCGCGTCCCGCTCGGGCACCATGGCGAAGGGCTGCAGGGGCACCATTTTCACGTTGGCGCGGGGCTTGTTCTCGCTCATGGCCGGGCCTCCTTTCTGCCGGGCAGCGGGAGCTTGGCGAAGAGCCCCCGGGCCAGGGCGCTGTTGGTGGCCAGCATCACGGCGATCAGCACCACCGCGTAGATCAGCATCCGGTAGTCGCCCAGAGCCCGCAGCTCCTCCGGCAGCACGTACAGCAGCACCGCCGCGATGATGGAGCCCCGCATATTGCCCAGGCCGCCCAGCACCACAAACACCAGCACCAGGATCGAGGTATTGAAGTCGAACTTGGCGGCCACCAGATTGGAGTAGTTGAGCCCGTAGAGGGCGCCGGCGGCGCCCGCCATGGCGGCGCTGATGACGAAGGCGGTCATCTTATGCCGGGTGACGTTCAGTCCCACGCTCTCCGCGGCGATCCGGTTGTCCCGGATGGCCATGATGGCCCGCCCCATCCGGCTGTGGATCAGGTTGCGGATGATCAGCAGCGTCAGCAGGACCAGGATCACGCCGGCGGTGAAGGTGGCGATGGTCTCCGTCCCGGTGGCGCCCTGGGCGCCCTTGATGATCACCTGTCCGGCGGGGGACAGGCGCAGGTCCTCCACGTTTTTGGAGCCCCGGTAGTTGAAGATCACGTGGAGCCCCTTCTCGTCCACACCCACCAGCAGGCAGGTGATCAGCTCCTTGATGATCTCGCCGAAGGCCAGGGTCACGATGGCCAGATAGTCGCCCCGGAGCCGCAGGACGGGGATGCCGATGAGGAAGCCGAACACCCCGGCGCACAGGGCCCCGGCCAGGATGGCGGCGCACAGCCGCAGGGCCGGCGACGGGATCGCCGCCGTCAGACTCTGGGAGGCGATGACGCCGGTGAAGGCGCCAACCCCCATGAACCCGGCGTGGCCCAGACTCAGCTCGCCCATGATGCCCACCGTCAGGTTCAGGGACAGGGCCATCACCACGTAGCAGCAGATGGGCACCAGCAAGCCGGAGGCGGAGCGGCCCATCATGCCCCGGCTGCGGAGCAGGGACACCACGCCCCAGGCCAGGACGATCCCGGCGAAGGTGATCAGGTCGCTTTTCGTATGAGACTTCAGTCGTTTCATCGGCCCACCTCACACCTTCTCGGGCACGTATTTGCCCAGCAGACCGGCCGGCCGGACCAGCAGCACCACGATCAGCACCGTGAACACCACGGAGTTGGCCAGCTGGGTGGAGATGTATGCCTTGGCCATGGCCTCGATGACGCCGATCAGCAGCCCGCCCAGGAACGCCCCGGGGATGGAGCCGATGCCGCCGAACACCGCCGCCGTAAAGGCCCGGATGCCGGGCATGGAGCCGGTGGTGGGCATCAGCGTGGGGTTGAAGGAGCATAACAACACCCCGGCCACCGCCGCCAGGGCCGAGCCGATGGCGAAGGTCGCCGAGATGGTGCGGTTGACGTTGATGCCCATGAGCCGCGCCGCGTCCTTGTCCTCGGAGCAGGCCCGCATGGCCTTGCCGGTCTTGCTGCGGCTGGTGAACAGCGTCAGCCCCGCCATGATGACCAGGCACACCGCCATGGTCAGCAGGGAGATGTAGGGCACGGACAGCCGTCCGCCGAAGAGCCGGAGCGCGCCGGATTGTCCGTCGGCGTCGGACAGGGGGATCAGGGAGGGGTACGCCTTGGGGGTGGCGCCCCAGGTGAGCAGCGCCAGGTTCTGCAGCAGGTAGCTGACGCCGATGGCGGTGATCAGCACCGCCAGGGACGGGGCCTGCCGCAGGGGGCGATAGGCCAGCCCCTCCACCAGAATGCCCAGCAGGGTGCACACGGCCATAGCCAGCAGCAGCGCCAGCCATCCGTTGAGCCCCAGGTACATCATGCCGCAGAAGGACACGTACCCGCCGATCATGATCACGTCGCCGTGGGCGAAGTTCAGCATCTTGGCGATGCCGTACACCATGGTATAGCCCAGGGCGATGATGGCGTACACGCTGCCCAGACTGATGCCGCTGATCAGATAGGAGAGAAATTCCATAGGTTTTCCTCTTTCTTCTCGTGTTTTGTCCCCCGGAACGGGGGAAAGCGGGAGCGCCGCCACCGGGACGGCGCCCCCTGCGGGAGGACGATGGACGATGCCTCTTGGGTTATGCGGAGATGTACGTGCCGTCCCGGATGACCACGGCCACCGGCATCTTGCTGACCTCGCCGGCGGCGCTCCAGGTCATGCCCGTGCCGGTCAGCCCGTCGTAGGACGTCTTCTGCATCTGGGCGATGAGCTTTTCGCAGATCTCGGCGGCGCTCATATCGGGGGTGCAGCCGGAATCCAGCAGGGCGTTGTAGAGGACGTACACCGTGTCGTAGCCGTCGGCGGCGAACTGGTTGGGCGTCTCGCCGAACCGCTTCTGATACTCGGCCACGAAGCTCCTGGTCAGCTCGTCCTCCGCGTCGGCGGCGAAGGGGGTCAGCAGCATGACGCCCTCGGCCAGGGAGGTGTCGAAGCCCTCCATGGTCAGGATGCCGTCCATGCCGTCCACGCCGAAGAACAGGGGCGCGTAGCCCATGCTCTTGGCCTGGGCCAGGATGACGGAGGCGGGCTGGTAGTAGATGGGCAGGAACAGCAGGTCGGCGCCCTCGGACTGGGCCTTGCCCAGCTGCACGGAGAAGTCGGTCTGGGTATCCTTGGTGAAGGTGCCCTCGTAGACCACCTCCAGCCCCTTGGCGGCTGCCTCGGCCACGAAATTGTCCCGGACGCCCTGGGAATAGGCGTCGTCGTTGCGGTAGAGGACGGCGATCTTCTTTCCGGCCAGGTTCTCGGCGATGTAGTCGGCGGCGCCGGTGCCCTGGTTGGGATCGGTGAAGCAGACCTGGAACATATTGTCCTTACCCGCCGTCACGTCGGCGGAGGAGGCGGAGGGGGTCAGGCAGAACACCCGGTCCTTATAGGCCTCCGCCGAGGCGGCGATGGCCGAGCCCGTGGTGACGGGTCCCACCAGCACCTGCATGCCCCAGTCCATCAGGGTGTTGTAGGCGTTGACGGCCTTCTCGCCGTCGGCCTCGTCGTCCTGGGGATTGAACTCGATCTGGAAGCCGCCCTTGGCGTTGATCTCGTCCACGGCGATCTTGGCGCCGTTCATGGCCGCCTTGCCGTAGATGGCCGCCTCGCCGGTCAGCGGGCCGCTGCCGCCGAACTTGAAGGCGGCGGTCTTGTCGCCCTCTTCTCCGCCCTGGCTGCCGCCGCTCTGGCCGCCGCAGGCCGCCAGCGTCAGCAGCATCATGGCCGCCAGCAGAAAACAAAATACCTTTTTCATGATCTCTATCTCCTTTTCCGTTTTTTGATTTGCGGATGCTTGCAGTTATATAAAAAACGACCCCGTCTCGTTCCTCCGAGGCGGGGTCGTCGGCAGTCCATAGGGTCCTATGTCCTGTAACGCTTCCTGTCCCCGGGAGGATCGGCCGCCAGTACGCCGACCAGGATCAGGGCGGCGGATACGGCGGCGACCGGCAGGATAATAATGGAGACAACAAGAATGGACACCGCGATCACGGTGCCCAGCAGGACGGCGATATCGGCGCAGGGGAAGGAGGCGGCGGGCGCGTAAGCGCACGCAGCGGCGGGAGCCATATGGGGCTGATACGGTCGGCTCGTCACGCGGATCTCTCCTCTCCGTCGGTTTCTGCTTCAGGTTGGCACTATTTTAAAGCGCTATCGAGTCAAAGTCAATGCACGGCGCTGACAAATGTCACAAAGGACCGCCGGTCTGTTCTGTCGGTTTCGCACAAGGTTCGGCCGCCGGGAGCCGGGGCGGACCGAAATAGGAGGGCGGCGGGATCCCTCCCGCCGCCCTTTTGGCGCGCAGATATCAGAATACGGGCACGGAGCCCAGCTCCGTATAGATCATGCCGGACTTCCCCCGTGTGGATTGCATCAGGCAGATCCGGTCGGCCTCCATGGAGGCGGGCGGGATGGACATGGTGCCCAGCCGCGGGTCCTTCTCGCAGACGGGCCTGCGCACCAGCGTCACGTGGGGCGTGAACCGCTTGCGGTCGTAGGGGATGCCGTCCTCCGCAAGGGCCCGGCGCAGCCGCCTGGCCAGGGCGGACAGGGAGCCGTCCTCCCGCAGGCCGGCCCACCACAGGTCCCCGAAGGAGCCGATCCCCTCCAGGCGCAGGGCCATGGGGTCGAAGGGGACGGAGGCCATGGCCTGCAGCACCCGCTCCGGGTCGTTGTACTCCCCCAGGAACGCCAGCGTCAGGTGCAGGTTCTCCGCCCGGGTGAAGTTGCCCCGCACGCCTCTGCGCCGCATCTCCTGCTGTACCGACAGCAGGGCCAGACGCATATCCGGATCCGGCTTGATCGCGATAAACAGCCGCACCGCGCCATCCCCCCTTCCCGGTATATTCCGATACCACTTTACCAAGAAGGCCGCCGGAAGTCAAGCCGCCGCCATACCGCCCGCAAAACAAAAGACGCCATCCATATGGATGGCGTCTTTTGTTGGTGGAGACTGCTGGACTCGAACCAGTGACCTCCTGCGTGTGAAGCCCCGAAAAAGCAAAATCCCGAAACCGTTGTGCCGCAACGGGTTTGCGGCGTATAGATTTCCTGTTTTTTTGCACAAAATTCGCACACCACCAGAAATTACTACGAAATAACGAACACGCCTTGCAAATATCGTAATAAAAATCCGGCGCGGAGGAGCCTCCTCCGCACCGGATTTTTACGGTAGTGCAGCCACAGTGTTCCTGTTCTACAAATACTACAAAACAGTGTTACGAAGGACTGAACGAATAAAGCACAAACGAGGATATGCCACCAAGAACTTGTACATAGCACAGCTTTTCTCATCAGAACTGTGTGAATGTCAATGAATATTTGAGCCATGTGCTAGCCAATATTTGAGCCACTTGTGCTAACCTTTACCCGCTCTCCACCCAGATAGATTGTTGCCTCGCCCCAATCCACCTGCATGGAATCCCCCGGGCTGAAGCTGAGGGGGACGAAGACTTCCGTTGCCTTTCGCGCCGCGCGCATTTCGTGTACCGCGTTCCGGACAGACGATTCACTGCCGGTAAAGCTCCGTTCTTCCACCAGCCGGTTATATATGCGGCGTGCGGTATGGCGTTGTTTCTTCACGCGCTCAGTATCGTCTTCGTCCAAACACATGGCAATGAACTGAATCACATCCGGTGTGAGAATGGGGGATGCGCGGGTGTACTCCTTGTGCTCCCAGGGAACAGCAGATCCGTTCCAATACTTTTTCACTGTATTCCTGGAGATCCCCAGCAGCTTGGCCGCATGGCGCTGACTGGTAACGCCATCCAGCTGAAGACGTCGAATCTCTTTATATACATCCACGGTTGTAACCACCTTCCTCGCCTCCATATAACAGGTTGTCCCTATTATACGAGGCGTTTTCTGGCGGCTCAAATATTCGTTAGCATTTCAGCAAAAATGGCTCAAATGAATATTAGCATTTACAAGAACTGTACAACCCTCATTAGCAACCCTCTCATGAGCAAGAGAGAATTCTTTCTCGCCATTGTCTGCTCGACAGGTGGGAATCACAATCGGCAATGCGCGAATGGCTGTTGGACAACAGAAGACCGTTATTCTTTCCGCGAGAAAACCAATTCAACAACACAAAAACAGGGCCCTGCGGAATACCGCAGAGCCCTGCTCCGTCTTCAGGCAACAATGTGCTTCAGCTTTGACCGGGATCGGTCCGTCAGATGAACAGATTGACGTTGGACTCCTCCGCGTCGCCCAGATAGGTGCCGACGCCGCCGATCTCCACGCCGTCAATGAGCTCCTCGGCGCGAATGCCCATCACGTCCATGCTCATAGAGCAGGCGACGATCTTCACGCCGTTCTCCATTGCCTTTTTCATCAGATCCTCCAGAGAGTCGATGTTCTTGTCCTTCATGATCTTCTTCATCATGGCGGTGCCCATGCCGGCCATGTTCATCTTAGAAAGGCTCAGCTTTCCGGCGCCTCTGGGCAGCATGGCGCCGAACATGGATTCCACCGGGGACTTCTTGATATTCTGCTTCTGGCTCTTGCGCAGCGCGTTGAGTCCCCAGAAGGTGAAGAACATGGTTACCGGGCGGCCCATGGCCAGCGCGCCGTTGGCGATGATGAAGCTGGCCAGAACCTTGTCCAGATCGCCGTCAAAGACGATGATGGTCTTCCCCTGGGGCAGATCCTTTACAGCCGGAGCAGCCGCATGCGTCTCGGGCGCATCGCCTGTCCCGCGCCGGACGACGGCGATGTAGGCGCCGTCCTTCTTCTCGTTGGAGACCAGGGTGTTGCCCGTCCTCCGGCACCAGGAGACGATGTCCCGGGAGAAACCGGGATCGGACGCGCTGACCTCCAGCAGATCGCCGTCCGCCAGCTCGTTCATGTTCTTATAGACCTCCATGATGGGGCCCGGGCACTGCAGCCCGCAGCAATCGATGGATACGGTGCGCATGTCTTTCATCTCCTTCTCAGAAATCTGACTTTCAGCCGGGGCGGGTGCGATCTCCCGCACGGCCGGCTCGGTTTCGGCCCACTCGCTCTTGTGGACGGATCTGTAAAAGCGGATACCGCCGGGATAGACCAGCACGTTCCGGAAACCGTTGGCCGCCAGAATGCGGGCAACGTTGTACGAGCGGACGCCGATAGCGCAGAAGACCACATAGGTCTTCTCCCGGTCCAGTTCATCCAGCCGGTCACGCAGCTGGCTCATGGGGATGCTGACGGCGTCGGGCAGCTCATAGGCCATTCTCTCCGCGTCTTCGCGGATGTCCAGCTTCACGACGGACGCGTCCTTTTCAAACACATCTGAGGAGTTCTGCGTCAAGTGGCTGGAGTACGGCGAGCGGAAGGCCCGCATCGCCATCAAGGAACTGCCCGACGGCGAATACGCCTTTGAGGACTGGCTGGACTCCGACGGTCTTGGTCTGAAGGACCTTTTGGTCAAGCTGAAGGTCACCGTCAGGGACGATCATATTACCTTCGACTTCACCGGCTCCTCACCTCAGGTCCCCGGTCCCTACAACTGCGCGCCATGCGCCACGAAGGCCACCATCTATTACGCCATGATGGCCCTGCTGGATCACACCATCCCGGCCAACTCCGGTTTCTTCGACGCCATCGACATCATCGCCGAGCCCGGCTCCCTGGTCTGGTCCGTGGCCCCGGCACCGGTGTCCGACCGTGAGACCACCACCCAGCGCATCGCGGACGTGATCTTCGGCGCCTTCGCCAAGCTGGACCCCAAGTCCGTGACGGCCGCCAGCAACGGCGCCATGTCCTTCTTCGCCTTCTCCGGCGAGGACCTGCGCTTCAACAAGCACTTCGTCTACGTGGAGACCGTGGGCGGCGGCTCTGGCGCCCGGTTCAACAAGGACGGTCTGGACGCGGTCCAGGTCCACATGACCAACACCTCCAACCTGCCGGTGGAGGCCCTGGAGATGGAGTATCCCCTGCTGGTGGAGCAGTACGCCCTCCACGAGAACAGCTGCGGCGCCGGCGAGTACCGTGGCGGCGTGGGCATCGTCCGGAGCATCCGGATCACCCCCGAGAGTACCGACTCCACCCTGACCGCCTCCACCGAGCGGTCCGTCTACCGGCCCTGGGGCCTGGAGGGCGGCCAGCCGGGCGGCAACGCCTCCCTGAAGATCTACCGGGACGGCGAGCTGATCTCCGACAACCCTAAGCCCCGCGGCTTCAACCTGAAGTCGGGCGATATCATCACCCTGAAGACCGCCGGAGCGGGCGGATTCGGTCCTGTGGAGAAGAGAGATCCCGAGAAGATCCGGAAGGACTATCAGGAGGGCATCATCGACGACGAATGGCTGAAGGAGGCCGGCGTCGCGCTGCCGTAACACCGCTTGCGAATATCGTGACAAAACTCGGCGCGGAGGGACATCCTCCGCGCCGGATTTTTGCGGGTATGGTGGGTGGTGCGGCCGATCGGTTCTTGTTGAGTCGGGAGCAGATGATCCTGACTTCGCTCTTCCCGCAAACAAAAAAGCCCGGAGGAACTCGGCTATGCCAAGATCCTCCGGGCCATGTATTCAGGTGTGTTTTTTGAAACCATCCGAATGCTTTTTTATCTGAAGCTTCTTGATCAGTTAATACTTTCTTGCATCTTTCAAATGTGCAAGATGGTCCTGATACGCTTCCAGGTTTCGCGGATTTTCCGAAACCTCGGTATCGCCCACGCGCCACCAAGAGCCGTAGCCCTCGGTCATGGATTTGGGCAGCACGCGGATGTCGAATACGACGGGTACGCCCTCGATCTGCTTTGCTTCTGAGATCGCAGCTTTCAATTCAGCGATTGAGTGAATCGTGAACGCTCTGCAGCCATAGCCCTCGGCGATCTTTGCGAAGTCGACCGGGATAAAACGGCCGGAGTGTTCACCGTCCTCGCCCCGGAAACGCAACTCGGTACAGAGAGTATCATTGCCGTGACCGACCTGCAGATTGTTGATGCAGCCGAACGAGGCGTTGTTAAACACGCAGACGTTGATTTTCTTGTGCTCCTGAACGGCGGTCAAAAGCTCGGAATGAAGCATGATGAAGCTGCCGTCGCCGACCATCGCATATACATCACGGTCACCGATCGCGTATTTCACCCCCAGCGCGCCGGACACCTCGTAACCCATGCAGGAATACCCGTATTCCATGTTGTAGGTGTCAACGCCCCGTGCGCACCACATACGCTGCATATCTCCCGGCAGGGAGCCGGAGGAGCCGATGGCAACATCCTCGGGATCTATGGAGAAATTGATCGCGCCGAGCACGGTGGTCTGGGTCAGCGCGGCGTCAAGATCCTCTGCAAAGCGATAGGCGCTTTGTGCGTTTGCATCATTTACTTCGGGCACATAACCGTCACCAAAGGAAATGTGATGCAGGCGGTCAAGCTCCCGGAACCAGCGATCCCGTGCATCCTTGACTTCGTTCTGATACGGCGCCTTATAACCGCTCAGCGCATCGAGCAGTGCAGGCAGCGCGCGTTTTGCGTCGGCAATGACGGGAACGGCATCCAGTTTGTATGCCTGGAACTCGGAAACATTGATGTTGACAAATCTCGCGTCATCTCTGAACAACCACTTCGAGGAGGTGGTGAAATCGGTATAGCGGGTGCCTACCCCGATGATGACATCCGCCTCCTTTGCGATCTCATTGGCAGCGGAGCAGCCGGTGACGCCGATGCCGCCAAGATTCAGGGGATGATCGTACACGACAGCGCTCTTTCCGGCCTGTGTCTCACCGAACGGGATCCCGGTTGCTTCGGCAAACGCTTTGAACTCTGCATGCGCTTCGCTGTAACGAACGCCGCCGCCGCAGATCAGCAGAGGCTTTTTCGCGGATTTGATAACGGCCGCTGCCGCTTCAATCGCCTCAGGCTCAGGCAGCCGCCGGGCAAGGCGATGGACGCGCTTTTCGAAGAAGCTCTCGGGATAGTCATACGCCTCGCCCTCCACATCCTGGGGGATCGCGATGCATACCGCGCCGGTGTTGGCGGGATCCGTCAGCACGCGGAAGGCGGAGATCATGGCGCTCATCAGCTGTTCGGGGCGTACGATGCGGTCCCAGTAGCGGCATACGGCGCGAAAAGCGTCGTTGGTGGAGATCGAGAGATCGTGGGACTGCTCGATCTGCTGCAGAACCGGATCGGGTTGACGGCAGGCATAAACGTCGCCGGGCAGAATCAGAACAGGGATGTTGTTGGCGGTTGCCGTGGCGGCTGCGGTAACCATGTTGGCAGCACCGGGACCGACAGAGGAGGTCACGGCAATGATTTTTTTGCGTTTCATCTGTTTGGCAAACGCCACTGCGGTATGTGCCATACCCTGCTCGTTCTTGCCCTGCCAGACCTTCAGATGATGAGCTTCCTGACGAAGTGCCTGTCCAAGTCCGACAACATTGCCGTGCCCGGGCAGCATGATAACACCTTCTACAAACGGATGCTCGACACCGTCATAGGCAAGATACTGATTTTCGAGGAAGCGGACCAGCGCCTGCGCCATCGTCAAATGTATGGTTTTCATAGACACCTCCAATATTGTGGCCGATTTGGAAATGATACGTCAGGCTTTAAAGATGTGATCATTTGCGTCGGGTTTCCAAAGCCATGTGTGCTCGGGGTCGTCGATGCGGGTCTTCTCCCACGGGTTGCCGGGAAGATGCCGGATCGCCCATGCATAGCACATTGCATAGCCGGGCGCGGCAACCTGGGAATGGAATCCGTGATTGATCGTTGCCATTCCGTTGTGCTCTGTTTTGTATATCTCCCCGTTTGAGAAACCCGCGCCGAAGCCCTGCGGATGGTCGAACCGGTAGAAATAGACCTCCGGCTGCGGATGATGATGAGGCGGATAGCTTGACCAGCGGCCGGGGAAGTTGAGGACTTCTCCGAGCACCATGTTGGAGAACGGAGCGTTCTCGTAATCGAAGAACGTTTTGATCTCGCGGCGCATTGCACCCATCAGCTCGCCGTTTGCCCCGGCATGCTGTACCTGTACAGTCTCGGGCGTGAAGAGAACCGGTGCATAGTCGCGTTCGTTCAGCGTCTGCTGAATGAACAGTTCCGCATGGGAACGCGCTTCGATCTCAATGCGTATCCTGCGCGGACACAGCAGGCAGTAAGCCTCGTTTCGGAAGGTGTCGGGCCGGTCTGCTTCAACGGAGTTGCCGCTCCAGCGAAGAGAGACGCTGCCTTCAAAGAGCAATACCGCCGTCTCCTTTTCGGGTTCTTCGATCATATATGTGTCGCCGGGTTCCATGACAAGCAGTCCGATATCCATCAGCATGCCAAGATCGTCGATGCTTGTATCAATATACGCGTTATACCCGCGTTTCGGTTTCTTGCTGAGATACATGTGCGTTCCTCACAGTCCGGTATGTTCCGCAATATAGCGGCGTCCTTTGATTGCATATTCGAGGGGATTTGCTTTTGCGGGATCCTGTTCCGCCTCAACAAGCAGCCAGCCTTCGTAATGCGCATCCGACAGCACTCTGAACACGGGATCGAAGTCCACATCGCCGTCTCCCGGTACGGTGAATGCGCCGTTGCGTACGGACGTCAGAAAACTCCACTCATTTCTGCGGGCCTCCTCAACAACGGGGAGGCGCATGTCCTTCAAATGCACATGACCGACGCGGTCAACGTACTTTTTGAGTATCGCAAGCGGATCCTCTCCCGCAAAGGTGAAATGACCCGTATCATAGCACAGAAACACGTAGCGGGGATCGGTGGCTGCCATCATACGGTCGGTTTCCTCCGCTGTCTGGACGACGGTTCCCATGTGATGATGGAAGCACAGCTTGAAACCCCGTTTGACAGCGATCTTTCCGAGCGTATCAAGTCCTTTTGTGAAACGGGCCCACTCCGCGTCGTTCATCACCGGTTTGTGGTTTCCGCTCAGGATGGGCGTATTAACCTGGCCCTGAATAGAATAACTCTGCTCAGATACATTGATGCGGTTTGCGCCGACGGCAGAAAGGAAGTCAAGTTCCTTCTCAAACGCGGCAATATTCTTCTCAAGCGGCTCCGTCAGTAAAAACGAGGAAAACCAGCGGCTTGCGATACGCATGCCCCGAAGGTCCAGTTCCCATTTCAGCTCTTTCGGATCATTCGGATACTTGTTTCCGATCTCACAGCCCGTGAACCCCGCAAGCGCCATCTCGCTGACGGTCTGGCGGAATGTGTTTTCCGCACCGAGTTCGGGCATGTCGTCATTGCACCATCCGATGGGAGCAATGCCGAGCTTAACTTTTCCTGCGTCAAACAATGCCACGTTAATACTCCTTTCAGATGCGGGCCACGCCGGTAGCCCGGGCGGCCTCGGCCACGGCCTTGGCCACGGCGGGTCCTACCCGCGGGTCGAAGGCCTTGGGGATGATGTAGTCGGCGCACAGCTCCTCGTCGGAGATCAACCCGGCCAACGCCCGGGCGGCGGCCATCTTCATCTCCTCGTTGATGTCGCTGGCCCGTACGTCGAAAGCGCCCCGGAAGATGCCGGGGAAGGCCAGAACGTTGTTGATCTGGTTGGGATAGTCGCTGCGGCCGGTGGAGATTACCCGGGCGCCGCCGGCTCTGGCGTCGTCGGGGAAGATCTCCGGGGTGGGATTGGCGCAGGCGAAGATGATGGGATCCTTCGCCATGGTCTTTACCATCTCCGTGGTGACGGTACCCGGGGCGGATACGCCGATGAACACGTCGGCGCCTACCAGCGCGTCGGCCAGGGTGCCGGCCTTCCGCTCCAGGTTGGTGACCTGGGCCATCTCCTCCTTGATCCAGTTGAGGCCCTCGCGCCCGGCGTAGATGGCACCCTTCCGGTCGCACATGGTCACATGGCGGAATCCCGCACTCAGCAGCAGCTTCACGATGGAGATGGCCGCCGCGCCGGCGCCGGACGTGACGATTCTCACGTCCTCCTTCTTCTTGCCCACCACCTTCAGCGCGTTGGTGAGGCCCGCCAGAGTGATCACGGCGGTCCCGTGCTGATCGTCGTGGAAGATGGGGATGTCGCACTTCTCCTTCAGCTTCCGCTCGATCTCAAAGCACCGGGGCGCCGAGATGTCCTCCAGGTTGATGCCGCCGAAGGAGCCGGAGATGTTGTACACCGTCTCCACGAACTCGTCCACGTCCTTGGTCTTCACGCACAGGGGGAAGGCGTCCACCCCGCCGAAGGCCTTGAACAGCACGCACTTGCCCTCCATGACCGGCATGCCGGCCTCGGGGCCGATGTCGCCCAGACCCAGCACGGCGGTGCCGTCGGTGATGACGGCGCACAGGTTATGGCGCCGGGTCAGCTCATAGCTCTTCTCAATGTCCTTCTGGATCTCCAGGCAGGGCTGGGCCACACCCGGGGTGTAGGCCAGGGACAGGTCGTCCTTGCTCTTCACCGGCACCGTGGCGATGACCTCGATCTTGCCTCTCCACTCCCCGTGCAGCCGCAGGGATTCCTTCGCGTAATCCATATCGTATTCCTCCATATTTCAAAAAATCTTTTGCTTCTCCGCCCTCGGGCCGGGAGCCGGCCCGACGTATTTTTTATTATATCACACCCCGCGGGGAAAGCCTACCCCCTTTTCTCCCCGCCGCCCCATTTTTTCTTTTTTGTCTTTTTCCGCCGCCGCTCCCTCCCCGGCGGCCATTTGTCCGCGCACGGAGGACGCCCGGCAAAATAGTTTCCGTACATCATTGACAAACGGCCGCAAAAACGATAGGATTTATTTGTATAAAGTACCCACAGATTCCAAGCTCTGAAAAACTTTTTGATAAGGGGATATGCAGCATGAAAGAATGGATGGACGCTATCGTCAAGCCCGTCGCAGGCCCCGGACTGGAGCTGCGGCAGGTGCCGGTACCGGTACCCGGCCCCGGCGAGGTACTCATCAAGATCCACAAGACCGCCATCTGCGGCACGGACGTGCACATCTACAACTGGGATCCCTGGGCCGCCGAGCACATCACCCACCCGCCCATGACCATCGGCCACGAGTACGTGGGCGAGATCGCCCAGATGGGCGAGGGCGTCACCGGTCTGACCATCGGCCAGCGGGTCTCCGGCGAGGGCCACATCACCTGCCACCGCTGCCGCAACTGCCACACCGGCAACATCCAGTGGTGCAAGAACACCTCCAGCGTGGGCGTGGACCGGGACGGCGCCTTTGCCGAATACGTCTGCATTCCGCAGACCAACGTCATCCCCATCGACGAGAGTCTGGACGAGGACGTGGTGGCCTTCTTTGACGCCTTCGGCAACGCCACCCACACCGCCCTCATGTGGAACCTGGTGGGCGAGGACGTGCTGATCACCGGCGCCGGCCCCATCGGCATCATCGCCTCCGGCATCTGCAAGTACGCCGGCGCCCGCCGGGTCATCATCACCGACCTGAACGACTACCGGCTGGAGCTGGCCCGGAAGATGGGCGTGGACTACGCCGTCAACACCGGCCGGGAGGACCTGCGGGAGTACATGAAGAAGGCCGGCCTGGTGGAGGGCTTCGACGTGGGTCTGGAGATGTCCGGCAGCGCCGCCGGCTTCCGCCAGATGGTCTCCGTCATGCGCAACGGCGGCAAGATCTCCCTGCTGGGCCTGGGCAAGCCCATGGTGGAGGTCCCCATGAACGACATCATCTGCAAGGGCCTGACGCTCCAGGGCATCTACGGCCGGAAGATGGACAACTGGCACCAGATGAGCTACATGGTCCAGGGCGGCCTGGATCTGACCCCCGTCATCACCCACCGCTTCCACTACACCGAGTTCGAAAAGGGCTTCGCCGCCATGAACAGCGGCATGTCCGGCAAGGTCGTTCTGGACTGGACGAAATAAGTAAGGAGGATATTGACCATGAAAACCGCGCTGACTATGTTTGAGAAGGAGCTGGACGCCATCCGCGAAGCCGGCACCTGGCGCCACGAGCGCGTCATCACCACCCCCCAGCGCTCCCGGATCGACACCACCGAGAAGCCCGCCGTGGTGAACATGTGCGCCAACAACTACCTGGGCCTCAGCGACAACCCCGAGCTGATCGCCGCCGCCAAGGAAAGCTATGACCGCTGGGGCTTCGGCCTCAGCTCCGTCCGCTTCATCTGCGGCACCCAGCAGATCCACAAGGAGCTGGAGCGGAAGATCGCCGATTTCGTCGGCACCGACGACGCCATCCTCTACTCCTCCTGCTTCGACGCCAACGGCGGCCTGTTCGAGACCCTGCTGGGCCCGGACGACGCCGTCATCTCCGACGAGCTGAACCACGCCTCCATCATCGACGGCGTCCGCCTGTGCAAGGCCCACCGCTATCGCTACAAGAACAACAACATGGAGGATCTGCGCGCCCAGCTGGAGGCCGCCCGGGCCGCCGGCTGCAGGAAGATCATCATCGCCACCGACGGCGTGTTCTCCATGGACGGCTACATCGCCAACCTGAAGGCCATCTGCGACCTGGCCGACGAGTTCGACGCCCTGACCATGGTGGACGACAGCCACGCCGTGGGCTTCATGGGCGAGCACGGCCGCGGCACCGCCGAGTACTGCGGCGTCATGGGCCGGGTGGACATCATCACCGGCACCTTCGGCAAGGCCATGGGCGGCGCCTCCGGCGGCTACACCGCCTCCCGCCAGCCCATCGTGGACCTGCTGCGCCAGCGCAGCCGCCCCTACCTGTTCTCCAACACCCTGGCCCCGGCCATCTGCGCCGCTACCCTGAAGACCATCGAGCTGCTGGAGTCCTCCACCGCTCTGCGTGACAAGGTCCATGAGAACGCCCGGTACTTCCGCGCCGAGATGGAGAAGCTGGGCTTCGATCTGCTGCCCGGCGAGCACCCCATCGTGCCCGTGATGCTGTACGATCCCCGGATCGCCCAGGAGTTCGCCCGCCGCATGCTGGAAAAGGGCGTCTACGTGGTGGGCTTCTGCTATCCCGTGGTGCCCAAGGGCAAGGACCGCATCCGCACCCAGATCTCCGCGGGCCATACCAAGGAGGACCT
>JAEEGI010011959.1_pt1 | contig 18629 bp, 15 predicted proteins | sample 8958751 | NCBI WGS metagenome assembly JAEEGI01 (sample SAMN16246545, study PRJNA631951) | gut metagenome | biome: gut microbiome; feature: rumen; material: KS-attached | host: Bos | place: Iran: Karaj | collected 2018-10 | reverse complement strand
CAAGCGGTGTTACGTTTATTTTCGAGCTGTCCGGTGCTGTCGCGATAATACTCCTAAACACACCGATCCCGAGTGCCGCAACGATTATGCCTCCGCCTATAAGGCATACAAAGAAAGCCTCCACAAGAAGGAGCAAAAACTTTCTGGACCACTTGGGTCCCCTCGCATTCAGTTGTTCGCGACGCTTCTTAATGCCTTCCTTAGAATAATTCACTTTTATAACCTCTGACATCACATTCGCTTTGGATTAACATCATTGAATGTTTCGAACATGATGTGATCACACTAAATCACAATTCATAATATTATAACAAAAATCAGTATATAAATGAAGAAAAAGATTTAAAGTTATATTAAGAATTTGCCCGTAACGTTTTATCTTTTAAGGTCATTTTGCACAAATAAAAAGGGACCCGCGTTCGTTCGCGGGTCCCGAAATCATTTATGTTACTGAAGTTTGAACTGTCCGACGATGGACCTGAGATCCGATACGGCGTTCTTACATTCGCTAACCATATCGATACTGCCTGATGTCTCGTTAACCATTTCGGAAGTCTTCTCGGCGATATCCGTAACACCCGTAGATGCTTCGTTAACCGTCGTATCGATTCCGTTGATGGCCGTAACGATACTTTCGATATCGTTGTTGAGATCTTCAATGCTTGACTTGATACGGTTCATGCTGTTACCGAATGTGTCGGCGTCATCTCTGTACTGCTCGCTGACCTTCTCAAATTCCTTGTAATCGGAAATAACGTTCGTCTCAAGGAAGTCAGTGGTCTGAGTCAGGCACTCCGACATCTGTCCGACTGCTCCGTTAACTTCATCAACGATGGAGCTGATGTTCTTAACAGCTTCGGAAGTCTGGGTTGCAAGGTTACTAATCTCAGTAGCAACAACCGCAAATCCTCTTCCGGCCTCACCTGCTCTTGCAGCCTCGATCGAAGCATTAAGTGCAAGCAAGCTTGTCTGTGAAGAAATTGCCATGATTGTTCCGGTAAGTTCGTTGATCTTATCAACTGCAGAAGAAGCAACGATAGCCTTTTCCGATTTAACCTTAACCGACTCGTAAATATCGATGGTCTTCTTTCCTGCGGCTTCTGTAGTTGCAGCGAGTTCTTTAGCACGTGAAACGATCTCAACCGAAAGGTTTGCCCCGTCGTCCGCAAGTCTGCCGATACCGCGTGCGCTTTCCTGAACGTTTTCAACGTTTGTGGTGATCGTTGAAGTCGTAGCTGCCGTCTCCTGCATACCTGCCGCAAGTTCTTCGGTGGTAGCTGAGTTATCTTCGCAAATATGACCAACCTTATCGAGGGTCGTCTGAAGTTCTTCAACGTTCGAATCGATACTCTCGCTTGCATCGGTAACCGACTGCATAGCTTCTCTTAAGCTTGCGCCGGTCTTAAGAAGTGCATTGGCGATAACACCGATCTCATCGGAACGTGTTCCGAGTTTATGTGTCTGCTTATCGTCCGTAAAGTCAAGATTTGCATTCTTGTCGATAACGGGAACAAGTTCGCTGAGTGCTTTGAGCATAACGAAAGTAAATGCAACAACGACTACTACAGCAACTACGATAGCAATGATACCGAATATGATAAGCGACTTCTTCATGGAGTCAACACTTGCCATCATTACGTCTCTGTCAGCGGTAACTATTACAATGTTACCTGCATTTGTAAACGCATATCCGGCAACCTTGTAAGAACCCTTGTATTCATATGCGCAAGCACCGTTTTCAACGGTCTTTCCTGCTTCAAGATCTGCAACGATACCTTTAACGGCCGCATTCTCAACCGGCTGTCCGATCTTCTCGGGAGTCTTGTGATAAAGCATCGTTCCGTCGGGAGATACCATATATGCGTACGATCCATCTACACCGGAGATCTTGATCTTACCGATAAGAGTAGCATAGTAGATCTTAATGAGCTTGTCATAGTCTGCTGTTACCAATACGATATTTCCGTCTTCGGTAAATGAATAACCGGCCATCTTTAAAGCGCCCTTATATTCATAGATGCAGAATCCGTCGGTAACGGTCTTTCCTGCCTGAAGATCTGCAACGATACCTTTAACGGCTGCGTTTTCAACAGGCTGTCCGATCTTGTCGGGATTGGGATGCCAAAGCATCGTTCCGTCGGGAGATACCATGTATGCATACGATCCTTCAACACCGTCGATTGTGATATTTCCAAGAAGAGTATCGTAGTCGATCTTCATGAACTCATCATAATCGGCTGTAACGATCATAATGTTTCCGTCCTTTGTAAATGCGTAACCCGCAAGTTTTAAAGCATCTTTGTATTCATAGAAGATCGAACCGTTTTCAACGGTCTTTCCTGCCTGAAGATCTGCAACAATGCCTTTAACCGCTACATTCTCTACTGAGTTACCGATCTTTTCGGTAGTGGGATGCCAAAGCATCGTTCCCGTAGGAGATACCATGTATGCGTACGATCCTGCAACGCCCTTGATGTTAACACTCTTAAGAATGGAATCAAGTCTTGAAACGGTAAGTTCTCCGCTTTCAGAAGCAAGGTCGACTGCCTTAGCGGCTTCTTCCGCAAGGTTAAGTGCGTAGTTAAGATATACTTCCTCGCCGAACTGTCTTGAGAAGTTAATAGAAATAGCAGCTTCCTCAGCCAAGTTCTTGGTGTATCCGCCGTATGCGTTTTCACCGAACTCAGTTGCGAAATCTACACCGATCGCAGCTTCTTCCGCAAGGTTCTGAGCGTAGTTAAGATACGTCTCTTCCATTGCGTGCGTAGCGCGGATCGTAGCTCCTGCTACCAATACGACTACGGTTATCAATACTATCGCACTGATAAGTAACGTAATCTTGGTACTCAGCCTTGAAAAAATCGACAATCCTTTGTCGTTCCCCTTTTTGGCTTTTGCCTTTGGTTTCTTGTCTGCCATAATTAGCGACCCTCCGTATATGTGGTTATACCCACTTGATTTTTGCCGACATCAGCCCATAAAAAATACCCCTGTCGGCTTAACCCTCGTACCACACATATCATCGGGAATACAGAAAACATGACTATCCGTTTATGAGTCTCCGTATATGCACTTAATTCACGAATATTCAAAGTAAACACCGATGAATGTATTATAACACCGATATTTTACAATGTATATATTGTACAATTATTAACAGAATCGTCCAAAATCGATAGTTTTTTCGTGGATTTTCGGCGCTTTATCGCTCAAATGTCAAAAAATGAACTTATTGAAGATATCGGAGGTATTTATTGTCTCGAAGATATTTAATGTCGCGAAGATATTTAATGTCTCGAAGATATTTAATGTCTCGGATTTATTTAATTGTCCTTACTTCGAACGGGATAACGCTCCGATGAACTCGTTCACGATTCTTTCAGGCCTTGCCTGCCCTGCTCGGAGGAGCGACTCCTTCGCAGGAAGAATCGGAACGGATTTCATCTTCGCTAAAAGCATCCCATAAAGGTTCGAAGCAAGAACAATTAAATAACTCCGAGCCTTTTCATCTTTTTGTTGACAGTTAAAAATCTAGATGCTAATATATTTCTCGCAGTGCTGATGTGGCTCAGTCGGTAGAGCGTCGCCTTGGTAAGGCGGAGGTCACGGGTCCGATTCCCGTCATCAGCTTAAACAAAATGACCATGGTTCATACGAACCATGGTCATTTTGTTTAAGCTGATGACGGGAACTATGGACACTGCCCTCGTCACGGGGAAGATCAGAGAATCCAGGGCTGAATAAACGTGATAAGCATTTTCAAAAACATCAAATTCATCCTTGCGGTAGGAAGTGCGATAATGCTTCAGAAATATGACATGCATCAATATTATAAAAAAGGCACCATATACACCGGAATATAATTAATTCCATTCTCCCACTTGTAATCCTTAGTATGAACAACATACTTGTCTCTTATACGGCTACTAAACTTTTCGCAGAACTTATCCAAAGAAGTGTGGCCTCTGTAATTTCCGGACTTCACCTCTATCGGGCAGATTTTATCTCCTACTGAAGTAAGGAAATCCACTTCATATAAGTGGTTTGATGTTGCACTTTCCATCGTATAGTAGAAAAGATTATTTCCATTGGCTATAAGCATCTGCGCCACAACGTTTTCATAGACATAGCCCATATTCTTTTGCAGTTTATCCGAAAGCAGCTTATTGTATATTACATTTTCCGTATAATTTTTGTCCTTGAAAACAAGCGTCACAAATAAGCCCACATCGGATGTAAAGAGTTTGTATCTTCCGGCATCCTTCTCAAGTGACATTCCCACACCGGGGTCATTAGCATGATAAGCAATATTAACCGTGTATGAGCTTAACATATCAGGCAACAAATCTCGCACCTGCTCGGAACGGGCCCCCTCACGCGCATTTGACAACACATATCTGGATGCATTGCTACAAAGGTTTGCCGGTATAGCATCATAAATGTCACCGGCTAGACCGGACGCATCGATTTTTGTAAAATCTTCTTCGTAAAGATCTATAATCTCTCTCTTAGTATCATCCACCGCCTGCAGATTATTCTGCTCCAAATATGTTTCTATGGCCTGCGGCATACCGCCTATAAGCATATACAATCTAAATATCCTCATAAGGTTTCTATGCATCAAGTTTCCGGCAGGTCGCTTCTTTTCCAAAAGCGTTTTTATCGTCTGAACAGTCAGTTCATCACCAATTGCCCACAAAAACTCCTCAAAGTCCATAGGATACATGGATATTTTATGTTCTTCGCTGGGAATCAAAATGTCTTTCGTATTCTTCCTGATAGATATTAATGATCCTGTTTCGATATATTTGTATCTACCATCAGCCACAAGATACTTGATAGCCTGCCTTGCTTTCGGAAGTAACTGAACTTCATCAAAAATAATTACTGACTCTTTCTCGTATAACCTGGTCCCGGTTAACTGCTGCAACTGCAGAAAGAAAAAATCCAAATCATAGGTATCATCAAACAGCTCTTTTATCTCCTTGCTTGTATGTGCAAAGTCAATCATGATATATGATTTAAACTCTTTCTTAGCAAATTCTTCAGCTATTGTAGATTTGCCGACTCGTCTCGCACCCTTAATCAGTAGCGCATATTTTTCGCTTCTATTCTCTTTCCACTCAAGAATTTCGTCATATATTTTTCTTCTAAATACAGTTTTTTCCATTTATACCCACCTCTTTCTACTGAAAGTATATCTCAAATCCCCGTTAGTGTAAACACAAATTCCGCGCGAATCCCCGTATAATTCCATTGATAATTTACGCGAATCCCCGTTAAAACTTTCTCCCTATGAGAAAATTTTGAGAAAAATGCAAGAAAAAAGGAAGCAGTTGCCTCCTACAACAACTCCTCCTTTCGTTTAATTTCTCAGCATTTCGCGCTATTTCGCCGGTTCTTCAACTAAGAATCCCGATTTTGTGCCATTTTGAAGCCGGTTTTCTTCGTTTCCCTGCCCCAAAGTGCAATCGGCTCAAATAAGCAGTAAATACTCTTTAATCTTCTTTCTATAGATTATTGCAAATACTACTCCCACTATAATTCCTATAATATGCACTATCATGGACCATATACCTGTTACTCCCTTTACGCTCGGGCTTAGAGCGATTATCAATGTAACTGTTGCCATCAGTGACATCATGTAAAAAGAACCCTGTTTGAACAATTTCCCAAATCCGTACTTTTTACCCAAAACAAAGATTATATACATACCGATCGGCATATAGGAAAAAGCAAGTCCGGACGCACCGGCAGACATTGTTGTTTCTCCTTTTGGGGTAATGATCATTGCCGAAACTATAGCAAAAGTAACATTTGCAAGCCACGCCGTCACGGATAAACCCAATAGTCTTTTACTCTTTATTACTTTTTCGATCAAAACTCCAAATGAGAGCACAAGAAATAAATTGTAAATCAAATGCCCTACCGTCAGCTGCATTGGAGAATACGGAAAATCAGGCGGAAGCAATTCCGGGGGATAACCATGCAAAAACACATAGGTAAGCAACTGCCAGGGATATTTGATCGGATATGAAAAGACAAATGTCATATACATATTCGGATTCAATTGCGAAATGATTGTTATTGCTATACACAAAGAAGCAATCATAAGCGAAACTATACATAATCCTTTTCCAAAATAAATGTCCCTGATTTTCATATTTTACCCATCACTTTCCAATAATATTTTTTATATCCTTGACAATCCTTTCAGATTCAATCGCGACCGACTCATTTATTCCGATCTCTCACGCACACATCGTCAATGAGCACTCCGCCTTCTTTAGATCCGTCGAAGGAGAGCGTAACGGCGGTGACTTTCGAAAAATCAAATGATGCATCGGGCGAAAACATGTCTTTTGAGAGAATGACTCGTTGTCGCTCGTGTTTGAATGTGCATCCGCCGAATATCGCTTCGAGTTTTGACATGATCACACCAAGCGACGAATATACCGTTTGGGGAGTCTCGACCGTTACCTTGTTTGCATTGGCGTCGATAAGTTCTACTTTGTAATAAAATGCGTCTGTATTGTCCTCGTCCTCACTGCTGTCGGCAATGGCAAAAGAAAAGTCTTTTTTGCTCAAATCCGTTTCGGGGATCGAGAACTTAACGATCGGGGTCGATCCTTCTTTCCAGTTGACGTCAAGCAAATACTCGCGACCTTCGGTCATATCTCCGAAATATTTGTAAGCGCGCTCTTTAAATCCGTCCACACCGTAGCAGATGACTTTACAGCCTTCTTTGTCACCTTTTACAATGTCGGTATCCCGGTCAAAAGAAAACAGAGTCTCACAATCCGAATCCATATAATCAGTTATGTAAACCGTCTTCGGAAGGTGCTTCTTATATTTGTCATTATCATAGAAAAGGTCGAAATAGGTTTCTTCCCCAAGAAGAGTTTTGTCAAGAAACGCCCTTATATAGACTTTTGCGATCTCCTGCTGCTCCTCTGCCTCGATAAAATGTGCTGTGTTCATAAACCAGCTTACGCAATCCGACCAGTCGTAGCGTCCCCATTTGGTATTGAACTGACCGTGGTTTGCACCCATAAGGTAAACATATGATTTAAAGCAATCCTCATTTCCGGTGAACGTTACATTGTTGTACTGTTTCTCGCCTATCATCTCGTTCACGTCCTGATCGTTCGCTCCGTGAAGAAGAAGATAATTGACATCTTCTATCCTTACAGTGTGATCTGCGGGCATGTATTGATCGCAAACCGGAGCTATGGCGATCACGCCGGAAATATTGAAATGATAGTTGAATCTGTTGTTTCCGTTGTCCGGGCATGCTTCCAGATCGTTAAAAAGATAAGCGGTCGAAACGCATTCTCCTCCTCGGGAATGCCCTGCGATAACTATCCTGTTCGGATCTATAAGATCATATGCCAGGCTTTTTTCGTCTTTTCCTTTCGAAAGCAGAGCCTTTATGTTTTCAAGCACCAGAAGTGCTCTTGCGTCATTTTCGTTGTTAAGCCCGTTCACTATGTTTTCGTCTATCGAAACAACAACATATCCGTTGGAAGCAAGATATTCCGCCAGATAATCGTATCCAAGATACGAGGGAACATCGAAATCATGATTGCCGTGAACTATAAAAAGCGCAGGGCAGTTCTTCTTACCCGAAGGGTACCAGATCCGGCCCGCGATCGGTGCGTTTGAAAGCTCATTTCTGAAAAATCTGTCCTTAATGAGCTTTGAAATACCCTCTCTCTTTGCATAAGGGGACATATCGACGGTGTCGGTCACTATGTCTTCGTCTTCATCGGGACCGTAATCGAATGTCATGACGGCATATTTCCCTTTACTCTTGTATTCGTCAAAGCCGTCGACGATCTTCGCCGCCTCAAAGTCTTTTTCGCCCTGTACAACATATTTTGCGACCGTGTCGGTTCCGTAATTGTCATTTACAAGCATTATCACAAAAGCAACAATGCCTACAAAACAAATAAGCGCACAGACATAGCCGAAAACCTGTTTAAACTTAAGAGTTTTGTAAAATCCCCAGATCACACGCGCCAAAAGATCAAACGCCAGCGTTACGGCAAAAGAAACAAGAAGCGGAACAGGGACAGAGTTCACGAAGTTTGCCATGAGCATACAAATTCCGATCATGCTCCATGCGATCAGAAAATATATCTTCGATCTTTTCACTTTGGCAAAAAGTAACCGTGACACAACGATCAGTATTTCCGCCCCCGCCACGATAATGAGCACTGTGGCGAGCATAACGATCGGTTTAAATATGATCGTGTTAAACTCTTTTGTTAAAAGGTTATATGTAAAAAAGGCGGCAAGAAGTGCCAGAGTCACTATTGCAAGCGGTCTCCCGGCCGCAAGAAATTCCGAGGGACCTTTTAGCGTTTTCTTAACCCTCTCTGCTGCCTTCTTAAAAAATGAACGTGTCTTTGAAAACATCTTTTTCTTCATCATTCACAACTCATCCCGGCAAAAAAGCCGGGATGCTTCCTCTTTAAAATGGTAATTAATCAAACTTTATATTGATAGACCCGCTTGTTGTATTTACGTCCAAAGATTTTGAACCGTTTCTTGAATCGGTAAGATTATTGCCGCCCGAAGTGGTCTTTGAAATGATGCTGTAATCGTCTTCCGATCCTATAAGAGTTCCCCTTACCGAACCGCTTGTTGCCGACATGGTAATATCTTTTCCAACTTCAAGTGCATCAAAATGAATGCCGCCCGAGGAATTCTTTGCTTCAAAAGAGCCTTCAGCCTTTACGTCATTTAAGTGGATACTTCCCGAATTGCTCTTAAGAGTAAGATCGTCGCATGAAACTTTCTCAAGTTTAATGGAACCGCTGGTGGCTTTTCCGGAAAGATCGTTTTCAGCTTTTACATCGGTAAAACGTACGCTGCCCGAAGAACTTTCAGCCTGTACCTTGCCGGAAGATTTTACATTTTCCATGCTTATGCCGCCGGAAGTATTGTTGGCAGTTATGTCCGCACCCGTCACATCCGAAAAACCGATGGAACCGGAAGAGTTTTTCACGTTTATATCATCTCTCACATTGCAATTTGAGATCTTGATCGAACCCGATGTATTGACTACATCAGCACACTCAAGCGAAAGATCTTCAAGCCTTACTGAACCGCTTGAACTCTTTACATCAAGTTTTCCGTCAAAATCTTCGGGAACGGTTATTAACATCGTAGTATCCTTTATTTCAAAGAAAACGATCGAAAAATTCTTTATCTGCTTATATTTGATGTTCAATTTTGAACCTGATTCGCTGATCTCGTATACATATCGGTCAGGAATTTCAACATATTCGATCTTAACGGTCGAAACCTTTCCTTTAACCACCTTTACCCTATCGGATGTGATATCGATCTCAATATCATTGATCGCGCCTTTGCATTCGTAAGTTTTGTCCATAAACTGTGACTCTCCCTCTCCTGACCATAAATTTACCGATTTGCCTTTGAAAAGAAATGCGGAAATGATTATTAAGCTCAAACCCGCAAAACAACAGACTGCTGCAATAAGTGTTACTTTTTTCATTATCTTATCCTCCATCCGGCCAAAACGCCAAACTTTTTTCTAAGCCACATTTTTCTTTATCTTCTTAAATATTGCGGGGATCATTGTCGCAATGGACTTTGCAAGAGCCACACACGGTTTAAACAACAATACCGTAAGTCCGCCGAAGAACAATGCTCCTCCAAGTCCCGCAAATCCGATCGGAATGGGAATGGGATTAAAGAACATTGCTATGAACGATGCGAAACATGCTACAGCAGTTATCGCAAAGGCGAACAATATCATAAATATCGTGAACACCATCGACCACAGCACTATGTAGATCGCAAGAAGCAGTGAAAACAGCACACAGGCGATGGGTAACCAGATTGGAAAACCTATTATCGCAAGAATTATCCACAAAGCACCGTTGCCTTTCTTCTTTGCTTCCTCGTGACTCTTTATCACCTTCTCGGCAACCAGTGCGGTAACAGGCTTTTCAAGTCTCGCGTTTTCAATGATGTCTTCAATATCTTCCATTGAGGAGACAGCGGCTTCTTCTTCCATTCCCGAATCGATACGGTCGCTTAACATCTCATCATAGAATTCGATACGCTCATCCACATTTGTAATTCCGGCTGCTTCCATGCGGCCTTTTAATTGAGATATGTATTGTTCCTTATTCACGATTCTCACCTCTCTCTTCTATGATGTAGCGATAAACTTTATCGATCTCTTCCCATTCCGAAAGCAGTTCCGTAACCCGGTTCCTGCCGTTATCGGTAATGGAGTAATACTTTCTTAATCGGCCGTTATATTCCATCGTCCTTACCGTTAACATATTTGACGCTTCAAGCCGCTTAAGTATGGGGTACAAAGTTGATTCCGTTATTTCTATGAATGTATTGATATCTGTTACCAGCTTGTATCCATAGGATTCACCGCGCTCCAGCACGGCCAAAACACATGCATCCAAAATGCCTCGCCTTAATTGAGCTTCCATATTGAATACCTCCCTTCGCGTAATACTATACGTTACATAGTATTATGTGTCAAGAGGTATTTTAAAAAAATTTTTTTACAACATTGACGGCGAAAAATCCTATCAAATGAAAGGAATATGTATGAAACTTTAAATATGAACCGAAAGGGGGTTACAAAATGAAAGCATTGTTTATAGGTGGAACAGGCACGATCAGCATGGCCATTACAAGATTGTTGGCCAAAGATGAAAACTGGGAAGTATATCTTCTCAACAGAGGCTCAAGAAGCGGTGAACTTCCCGCAAACGTAAAGACCATCACTGCCGATATCTCAAACGAAGAAGAAGTGAACGCTCTTTTAAAGGATGAATTTTTTGACGTGGTCGGAGAATTCATAGGATTCGTTCCCGCACAGGTCGAACGTGATATCAGGCTTTTCAAAGGCCGCACCAATCAGTATATATACATAAGCTCCGCTTCCGCATACGACAAGCCCTGCAAAGATTACAGGATAACAGAGGGAACCGCTCTCGCCAACAAATACTGGGAGTATTCCCGAAACAAGATCCTTTGCGAAGAGCTACTTATGAAGGAATACAGAGAATCGGGCTTCCCCGTAACGATAGTCCGTCCGAGTCACACCTACGACGAAAGAAATGTTCCCATGGGCGTTCACGGCGATAAAGGAAGCTACCAGATCATTAAGCGTATGCTTGAAGGAAAGCCCGTTATCATTCACGGTGACGGAACTTCTTTATGGACTATGACGTTCAACGAAGATTTTGCGAAAGGATATGTCGGTCTAATGAACAATCCTCATGCGATAGGTGAAGCGTTCCAGATAACAAACGACGAGACGCTTACATGGAATCAGATATTTGAGACGATCGCAAAACATCTTAACGTTAAACTTAATCCTTACTACATCTCTTCCGCTTACCTTGCGTCGCTTAAAAAGTACGATTTCGAAGGATCGCTTCTCGGTGACAAAGCAAACAGCGTGGTCTTCGATAATGAAAAACTTAAAAAGGCCGTTCCCGGTCTTAACATGAACATAAGATTCGAAGAGGGCGTTAAACGCACTTTGGACAACATATTGAAAACGCCGGAACTTCAGATCGAAGATCCCGAGTTCGATCAATGGTGTGACAAAGTCATCCGGACTTTGGAAGAAGCCAAAAAGGCTTTACTTTAAACGACAGATACTTGATTTTTTACTCTCTTTTCTTCATTTAATGTATTGGGTTAGCGATAAGGAGGCAGGTTTATTCCGGCCTCCTTATTGCATACATATCTTTTGATTGCTATAATAGCGTTATTGCTTTTTGGCATGGAAAGAAGGATTGATTTATGAGAATTACATTGAGAAAAGCATTGGCAGCAACGCTTGTACTTTCATTATCTTTGATTGCTACGGGGTGTAACAGGGATAAAGAAAACACCGACACATCGTCTCAGATCTCAGAGACAGTCGAATCTGTCTCACTCAGTTTAAGCGACGATACACAAAATACCGAACCTGACGAAGAAAACGACAGCTCTTCAAAAACGGATGATGTAAAATTCGATGTTTCCGTATACGATGAGATACTGGAATATACTTATCGTGTGCTCGCAGGTATCGATTCAAGAGATTCTCTCTCCGGAACTCCCGGAACAAACTGGGTCTACGACCTGATGTATATTGAAAACGTCTACGAAAGACTTGACTCGGTCGGATATATTTACAAGGATGTCACCGGTGACGATATCCCCGAACTTCTGATAGCCGGTACATTCAATGAATACAGCCACGGCTCCAACATCTACGATATATTTACTGTTAAAGACGGAAAACCCTCACTCATCGATGAAGGCTGGGCAAGAAGCAGCATTTATCTGACCGATGACGGCGCCATATATACCGAAGGATCGTCCGGTGCCGCAAACTCCTGCGTAGGAAAGTATTATCTTAAATCGGACGGCACAAAAGAATGGATAGATTTCTTTTTCACCGAAGGCGATCCGAACAACGATTATGCACTCTTGCAATATCACAACAAAACGGGTGAATGGAACGCTGAAGCTTCCGAGCTTCTAAACGATAGTGACCCGGACTACCTGGAGAATTTCGAATCACTGTCGGATAATCTGGTTTTCCTTGAGTCCACACTCTTTACCACGCTCTCAAACAAATACGGCGAACCCGTCAATTGCGTTTTGTATGTATACGAAGATGAAGGTTTTTCAAGCGGTGTCGATCGTTACGATACGATGGACGACCCCAATTCCGTCGATGTACATTTCGTACCGATGGGAACCAAGGTCTTTGATTTCAAGTTTCTCGGGCTTTCACTCACCGATGTTGACGAAAACGGAAACGTAACATATGAGTCGACCCCGATACTTGAGCTCGGCGATATAGATGATTATTCTCCGTTCATCATAGAAGCGGCTTTCCCCGGAACTCTTCCCAGTTATGGATTTTCATATCTCGATGAGTTCGGAACGCTTCACGAATTTGCTCTTATCCAAAGCGGAAAAGACGGAACGATCGCACTTATGACATTACAATAATATAAAGAGAATAAAAGCGTATCGCAAGCGATACGCTTTTATTATTGTGGAGCGTTTTGGCTTTATCGGTGCTTTCCTATAAAGCCAAAAACTCGTCTATCAATGCTTTGCATCTGTTTACGGGATCGTCCGTCATATCTATCCAGGCGATGTCCGTTCTTTTTCGAAACCATGTCATCTGCTCTTTTGCCAGATGCCTTATCTCCATAAAGAGCTTGTCATAGAACGCTTCATAGTTTGAAAACTCTCCTCGAAGATACATAAGGATATATCTGTACTCAAGTCCGAGTTTGTACAGAAATTCGTCTGTCGCTCCCTCTTCTCTTAAGCGTTTCACTTCATCTATCATGCCTTCGGACAGTCTCTTGTCAAGCCTCTCACGTATGCGTTCGTACAGCACTTTTCGTTCCCAGGTTACGCCGAGCACGAGGGTATCGTATCTTTTTACGCTCTCAAGTTCGTCGCCGTTACCGGTAAGGGCTCTCTCAAGCGCACGCTCAAGTCTTCTTTTATTGTTGATATCGACTCTTTCAAGTGCCGAAGGATTGAGTTGTTTTAATCTTTCTTTTATCTCTTCGATCGAAAGATCGTAAATTTCCTGCCTTACCTTTGGATCGGGCTTTTCGCCGTTAAGATTGTATCCGTCCACGACCGAGTTTACATACAGACCCGTACCGCCTACCAGAAAAGGGATCTTCCCTCTTTTTATACAATCATCTATAGCCTCGTAAGCACCGGTCTGAAAGTCTTTAAGTGAAAAGAAATCGTTTGGCTTTGCCACATCTATCATATGATGAGGTACTCCGCGCATTTCTTCTTTGGTAACCTTCCCCGATCCCAGATCGAGGCCTTTAAAGACCTGCCTTGAATCGGCACTGATGACCTCACCGCCGTACATTGAAGCGAGACTTATCCCCAGTCCGCTCTTTCCCGATGCATTTGTACCTGCTATAACTACAAGTTTTTCCATTAAATGTCAGCCTTAATATCGTCTATCTTCTCTTCAAGATCCTTGATAGCTTTCATTGCGTTCTTAATATCCTTCATCTGTTTTTCAAACTCAGGATCGTAGCCGCCTTCGGTAAACATTGCGTAATACTTTCTTCCTATCGCCGTATACGCACGGTTTATAACGCTCTCGCATGTGCTTATCTCGGACTTGATCGCAAATATCTCTTTTGCTTTTCTGCCCTTTTTAAAGAGTCCCACTGCAACCTTTGATGTTTTTTCTGTTATCTCGTAGGGTGACATATCATTTCCTCCCTTGCTGTTTCATTATGCATTTCTTTATTTTAGCCTTTGCGCGCGAAAGCGCGTTGTCGGTTGATTTCTCGTCTTTCCCGAGCACCTTGGCGATCTCGGTGTAACTCATTCCCGTTAAGTAAAGTTCAAGAACCTGTTTTTCAAATACCGAAAGCTCATTTTCGATTATGTGCTCTATCTCCTCGACATTCTCCCTGTCTATGATCTGTGCTTCCGGATTGAGTCCGTCAAGCCCCGGAAGTGTTTCTTCAAGTATTTGATCTCCTTCGTTGCCATCATCGCCCGAATAAAGCGATACATAAGAATTAAGCGGCATATGTTTCTTCCTGCCCGATGCCGTTACCGCAGTATAAACCTGCCTTGAGATGCAAAGCTCCGCGAACGTGTAAAAACTCGTGTCGCGTCCGGGATCGTAATCCTTTATCGCTTTAAAAAGGCCTATCATGCCCTCCTGGATAAGATCTTCGGGTTCCGCGCCCAAAATGTACATTGAACGTGCCTTGCTTCTTACCAGATTTTTGTATTTGTCCAAAATGTAATCCCAGATCCTGTCCTCACCGTCTCTTAAACGTAATATGAGCGTTTCGTCGGATTCATTTTCATATTGAACGTAAGCGTTGTCTCCTGATCTCATAAGCAAGAACTCCAAGTGCCACCGAGGCATTTAACGAGTCGATATCTCCCTGCATGGGGATCGACGCCACAAAATCACATTTTTCCTTAACCAGTCTTCCGACGCCTTCGCCTTCGTTACCGATCACCAGACCGATGGGGCCTTTAAGGTCCAGATCGTACATAACGGTACCGTCCATATCGGCGCAGACAAACCAAAGTCCTCTCTTTTTGAGATCTTCGATAGTCGTCGCAAGATTGGTAACTTTAACAACGGGCGTATAATTAAGTGCTCCGGCGGAAGTACGTGCTACCGTAGCCGTAAGACCTACCGCACGGTTCTTGGGTATGATGACACCGTGAGCACCGACGATATTCGCCGTTCTTATGATCGCACCGAGATTGTGCGGATCTTCGATATTATCGAGAAGTATCACAAAAGGAGGTTCGCCCTTTTCTTCGGCAAGCTTAAATATGTCCTCAAGGTCGGAATAATCATACGCCGCCGACACGGCTATGACTCCCTGATGCTTGCCAGTAGTCGACATCTGATCGAGACGGTCCTTCTCAACATACTTGATGATCGTATCCTGCTTTCTTGCCTCACGTTTTATCGTAAGTATCGGTCCGTCCTGACAGCCGTCCAGAATAAACAGTCTGTCGATAGTCTTGCCGCTTCTGAACGCCTCGATGACGGCATTTCTTCCCTCTATCTTAAATTCGTTTTCTTTTTCCATCAATTAATCCTCTTACTCTTTACCGATCTCGTCAAATCCGATCCGCAAAAGTTCCAGAATGCGATCCTCTTTTCCGCACAAAAACAGATACCCTATGACCGCTTCAAGTCCCGTGGCTTTTCTGTAATCGCGTAAACTCGCGTTTTTGGCCGACGAATGTGACTTCGCATTCCTCCCACGTTTGAACTGAGCACTCTCTTCGTCGGAAAACCTGCTTTCAAGCACTTTGGAAAGCTGTGACTGTGTTGCAGCGTTCACGTAGTATTTATTATCTTTGTTTATCTCATTTATGGGCCTGTTGCCCTTTGAAATGACGATCGTGCGGGTTATCACATCATAAACCGCATCACCGATATAAGCAAGTATGAGCGGGGAAACCTCCGCAGGATCGTCTTCTTTCAGGTCGAAGGTTTCTCTTATGCTCTTTAAAAAATCGCCGTTCAAATATTGACTCCTTTAAGTTAACGTACGTTTAACGCCATCTCGACCGTCATGTCTTTTGCTTCGATAAAATACATTCTTGAAGCAAAATCCTGGAAAAGTCTGGTCTCGGCGTTAAATCCCGTTCCGCCGTACGCCTGTTTAAGCTTTACGCCCGCATTGTTCAAAACAGATCCCGTCACGGTGTAATCCTCAAGTTCACCGTCAAGTTTTACAAACTTGGCCAGTAAGTTATGAAGAACGGAACCTTTCTTTATGTGAATGGGCGAAACCTGATTTACAAGATCGCCGAATTCCCGAAGATCGTGACGAAGCCTTATGTTAAAGACATGATAGATAAGTTCGTCGTCAAGACCCGCAGTCCTCAATACACCGTACTGATCGTTCGGGGTCATAAGTTCATTCCAGGTGACCGCAACGGCACGTCTTTTGTCTTTTGAAACCGTTACCCATTCATACTTTGAGACTCTGTAAAAATCACCGTATTGAAGAACATCCCGCCATGCTTTATAAAGCGAGGTCTGAACTCTTATCGCATCGAGTTCTTCTTTACCGAGTTCGCAAAGATTAAGTTCGTAACCGAGCAAACCGAACGCGGCAATGTTAAAGCGCGTATCAAGAGGGGTGTTTCGAAGCGTCTGGTGGTTGGGGCAGGCCGAAACGTGTGCCGTAACCGTCGACATGGGGTATCCGTAACTGTAGCCCTCCTGAATATGGGTGCGCATGATCGCATCGGTGTCGTCGCTTGCCCATATCTGCGGCATATAATTTAATATACCGAGGTCAAATCTGTTGCCGCCCGATGCGCAGCCTTCGAACAGGATATCGGGGAACTCGCTTGTAAGAGTTTCCATTATATCATACAGTCCCAGCACATATCTGTGCGCAGTCTCACGCTGTCTGTCGGCGGGAAGTACCTTTGAATATACGTCGGAGAACATTCTGTTCATGTCCCACTTAACGTAATCTACGCCGTTGTCTTTGAATACGGCACGCATCGAATCCTTTACGTATTCAACGACCTCGGGATTTGTAAGGTCTAAGAGCATCTGGTTCCTTCCGAGAGAATTTTCTCTTCCGGGTATGCTCATCGCATATTCGGGATGTGCCCTGTAAAGATCAGAATCTTCGTTTACCATCTCAGGCTCAACCCATATACCGAACTGAAGGCCGAGTTTATGTATCTTTTCCGCCAGTCCCGATATTCCGTTGGGAAGTTTCTTCAGTTCGACCGTCCAGTCGCCAAGAGAAGACGTATCGTCATTTCTTCCTTTAAACCAGCCGTCGTCCATTACAAAGAGTTCCATGCCCGCATCCGCAGCCTTCCCTGCGAGTGCCAAAAGCTTCGACTCATTGATGTTAAAATATGCGGCTTCCCATGAATTGATGAGAAGAGGACGGGGAGACGATTTAAACTTTGAACGCACGATATGCTCTCTTACAAAATCGTGCATGTTAAAGCTTATCCCTCTGTAGCCTTTATCCGAAAACGTCATGACCGCTTCGGGTGCGTCAAAGCTGTCTTTCGCTTCAAGCTTCCAGGCGAAATCGATCGGATTGATACCGGATACGAACCTTGTCTTGTAAAAGCCGCTCACTTCGGCCGCTTCATAGTGATTTCCCGAATATATGAGGTTAAGTCCGTAACCTTCGCCGCTTGTTTCACCTGTGGAAACATTGGTTAACATAACAAAGGGATTGCATCTGTTTGACGAAATACCCGAATAAGTGGAATTCTCAAAAAGTCCGTGAGTAAGCACGGTTTCATGCTTTTCCATCTCTCTTGCCCAGTTTCCGCCGAAAGTGATCATCTTATAATCATTACGATCAAGGTCAAGCTGCGTACTCATGATCCGCTTTATGTTAACCACTTCTTCACTTCGGTTTTCCACTCTGCACCATCTGGTGATGACGTTGCATTCTTCGTAAACCGTATAGAAAAGCTTTAACCATACGTCTTTTTCTTTTTCCTTAAATACTATCTCAAGCTGCTCGCCTTTTCTGTCGCCGTATACGCTATGTGCGAGTCCCTTCGGAAAAACGGCTTCATCGTTTAGGCTGTACGACTCAAACAAAAAGTCACTCGTTACGCTGCCGTCCGCATACTCAAGCACGATAAAAGGCGTTCTTAAATCTCCCTTTCCCATCGAGGATATTTCAAGCATAGTATCCTCAAGCATGGTAAGAGAATCCTTTTTATAGTTAATCGTTGTTCCCTTCGGATGACTCACTTTACCCGAAAGCGCACGTACCGTCTCTTTCGGATCTGTTCCCTCATCTATGCGTTTTCCGTAGTAAAGATGCTCCGGCCAGCCTTCATCCGTTATGTTTAACACATAACTCGTATCGGCGGTACAAAGAAAAAAGCTCTTCTCAAATACTTTGATCATAACGTCCCTCACAGTATCATCCCGCACGAGATGCTCGCCCGGGATGATCTTCCATTCTTATTCGTATTAAATATATCGCTAATTGTTTCTTGCTTTTATCTCTTTGTTTATCCTTTCGACTTCGGAATCGGTCAGGATAAATTTCTTCTTAAATACGATACAA
>JAEEGI010011946.1_pt1 | contig 18643 bp, 17 predicted proteins | sample 8958751 | NCBI WGS metagenome assembly JAEEGI01 (sample SAMN16246545, study PRJNA631951) | gut metagenome | biome: gut microbiome; feature: rumen; material: KS-attached | host: Bos | place: Iran: Karaj | collected 2018-10 | reverse complement strand
CGTTCTTTATAAAACCCAATGTCCTATGTCTGTTCTATAGAAAAGATTGTCGCAATGAATCTTGCGCACCGCCGCCAGCGCCTTATCCCTTGCCTCTCTCAAGTCCTTTCCGGCTCCAACCACCATCAGAACCCTTCCTCCCGATGTCATGTACGCTGGCGATACCAGTCTGGATGGCGAGACCACTGCCACCCTCGGCACGTTAAGAGGGGGGACCGGAGCATCGCTTTGCGATGCGAGCGGTGGGGCCTCGCGGAGCGAGGCGGTCGAGCCGCCAGAGCTGGTATCGCCAGCATCCTTGGTACCCATATGGTAGATTCTGATAGCGGGATCTGAGAGAGCGTCTTCGAGGCCGGTGATCTCAAAGCCTTTATCGTAAGAGCCTGGATAGCCCTTGGAGGCCATCACGAAACCAAGCGTCGCCTCGTCACTCCACTCCAACTCCGGCATAATCGCTGAGGCAGGCTCTATCAGACCCTCCAATGCGATTGTGCCTTCAGGAAGCTCCGGCGCCGTACCTCCCTTTGCGATGGCGCAGAACACCTCAAAAATATCAGTCTTCAATCTAGGCAGAACCACCTCTGTCTCAGGATCTCCGAAGCGGCAATTGAATTCCACCACCTTTATTCCTGAAGGAGTCTTCATCAATCCACCGTAAAGGACGCCCTTGAACGGACAGCCTTCCGCGGCCATTCCGGCCGCCACAGGTTTCATTATGTTCTTTAAGGCATATTCATAATCCTCCTCCGTGATAAAGGGCAGCGGTGAATATGCGCCCATTCCACCCGTGTTCGGCCCTTTATCCCCATCGAAGGCACGCTTGTGATCCTGGGACAGGACCATCGGGAACACATCTTCTCCGCAGACAAAGCAAAGGAAAGAGAACTCCGGTCCGGTCATGAATTCCTCTATAACCACCTTGCTTCGTGGTCCTTGTGGTTCGACAGGCTCACCAACCGGTTTCGAAGGGCCGAATTTGTCGTCAAGGAGCATGTCTTTAAGGGCAGATTCCGCCTCGGCGAGAGACTCTGCGATGACAACTCCCTTTCCGGCCGCAAGTCCGTCGTACTTCAAAACGACAGGGAATGAACCCGCTTTGACATAGTCCAGGGCCTCATCGTAATCCTCAAAAGTCTTGTAAGCGGCTGTGGGAACACCATATTTCTCCATCAGACGCTTGGCGAAATCCTTGCTCGACTCAATCGTGGCGGCGGCTTTCGTTGGTCCGAATATGGTCTCTCCAGCTTCGGTGAACAAGTCGACGATTCCCTCAGACAGGGCAGCCTCAGGTCCGACCACTGTAAGATAGACTCCTTTTTCTTTTGCGAAAGCCAGAAGTTTCTCTATTTCAGTGTCTTTGATTGGCACACATTCGGCTTGGGCGGCTATTCCGGCATTGCCGGGGGCGCAATAGATCTTGCTGACATGCGACGAACGGGACAGGGCATCCACGATCGCATGTTCTCTTCCGCCTCCTCCAACGACCAGCACTTTGGCGTCATTAATTGCCGACATCCTGCGCTGAAAATCCTCGAAAGCTTTTTTGTCGAGTTCGACGTTGCTGTTTTTCCAGGGGAGTAATGAATTGATTCCCATATATTTCTAGTGTTTGAAGTGTCTTTCTCCGGTGAAGAGCATGGCGATGCCGAGTTCGTCGCATTTCTTGATAGAGTCCTCGTCGCGGATGGAGCCGCCCGGCTGGACAATGGCCTTGACGCCGTACTCCGCTGCCAGCGTCACACAGTCGTCAAACGGGAAGAACGCGTCGGAGGCTAAAACGAGGCCACCGGCGGAAGAAGGCTCTGACAGCCAGACCGCCTCGCTGCGCTCGGCCCCACCGTTCGCTTCGCTCACGGTCCTCCCTCTTACAGTGCCGAGGGTGGCATGGGTCTGGCTTGCCAGACCTTCTTCCGTCGCTTCTGGATACTCGGAGCGAAGCGACTCAGGGTGTCTGAGGGGTCCGCCCCTCAGTCCCCCTAGGGGGTGCAGGGGGGTTGATTGTCGCAGCGCTGAGATAGCTTGAGTACAAGCTATCTCGGCGCTGCCGACTCGGTTCATCTGGCCAGCGCCTACACCGAGAAGCATACCGCCGCAGCCAACGACTATGGCGTTGGATTTCACATGCTTGACCATCTTCCAGGTGAACTCGAGGTCCTTCATCTGATCCTCGGTGGGTTTGGCCTTGGTCACGCATTGGTCGAGTGACAGTGAGCAAGTCTCCAGATCCTGGTTCTGGACTAAAAGGCCTCCGTTCACACTCACGCAGGCCATCTGCTTGGTCACATCACCTTCCATGTTCACCTTCAGGACTCTCAAATTCTTCTTAGTGCACAACAGATCAAGGGCTTCCGGAGCGAATGAAGGTGCCATGACGATTTCCAGGAATATGGGCTTGAGCATCTCCGCGGTCTTTAAATCGACTTCCCTGTTGAAGGCAACGATTCCTCCGAAGATGGAGGTCTTGTCACCTTCATAGGCCTTCGTCCAAGCTTCGGCGATGGTCTCTCCGACACCGGCGCCGCAGGGATTCATGTGCTTGAGACCGACTGCGAAAGGCTTGTCCTTGAACTCACGGACGATATTGAGGGCCGCATTCGCATCTTGTATATTATTGTACGACAACTCTTTACCGTTGAGTTGCTCAGCGGTGGCCAATGAATAAGGGACCTGCTTCAAAGTCTTGAAAAAGCGAGCATCCTGATGAGGGTTCTCCCCGTACCGAAGCGGCTGGCAGATGTCATATTCAAGGAAAAGCTTTTCGGGAAGACCGGCTTGGGCACGCATCCATGTGGAGATGGCCATGTCGTACTCGGCGGTGTGGGTGTAGGCTTTAGCGGAGAGTTTCAGACGAGTTTCCCGGCTGGTGTGACCATCGGCTTTGAGCTCGGAAATGACTGTCGCATAGTCCTCCGGATTGACCACTATGGTCACGCTCTCCCAATTCTTGGCCGCACTGCGGACCATCGACGGGCCTCCGATGTCGATATGCTCGATGGCATCTTCCATTGTCACATCCGGCTTGGCTATGGTCTCACGGAATGGATAGAGGTTGACACACACCAAGTCGATTGTGCCTATTCCGTTGTCTTCCAACTGCTTCATGTGGTCTGGAATATCCCGTCTCGCCAGCAAGGCCCCGTGTATTTTCGGATGGAGGGTCTTGACCCTGCCGTCGCAAATCTCGGGGAATCCGGTGACATCGCTCACGCTCGTCACAGGCAGCCCGGCCTCTTTCAACATTCTCATAGTACCACTGGTGGAAAGCAATTCCCACCCCAGCGACACAAGTTCGCGGGCGAATTCAACCACGCCCGTCTTGTCGCTAACACTGATCAAAGCCCTCATTTTCAGTTATTTATCGATTATTCGTTTTAAATTGCAAAGCATCAGGCTCCCGTCGGAGTCCCTGAGGTGCATCCCGTTGCCCTCGCACCATTTCCAGTACTTGCACTGCCCGCACTCTTCCTTCTTCATCCAAGAGCGGTCCCTGTATGGCTGGAACTTAGTTGTCCAAACCTCCCAGAAGTCGTCCTTGTAGATGTTGCCTTGGTGGTAGTCCGAGCGGATGCTGGTGCAGGCGGAGATTGATCCGTCAATCAGGACAGAACCAATCGTCACTCCAGCCTGACAAGAAAAGAAATGATCCCTGACATCACCCTCATAATGGCCCAGGAAGCCCTCACAACCATAACTGGCGTGTATGCGGCCTTCCTTGCGAGTCTCCTTTATGAAATCCAGCATCCCACGGTACATTTCAGCCGGAAGCTGAAGGTCCGGGTCCAAAGCCGCGCGACCATTAGGAAAGATTGAGAATAGCCTCCAGTCTTTCAGGCCGAGACTGATCAGATGTTCCTTTATCTGATTGAGTTCCTTATAGTTCCGACGATTGACGCAGGTCACCACATCAAAGGCGATGGCTCCCGAGTCCACAACCATTTTGATAGCTTTTGAAGCCCGCTCGAAACTGTTCTCCCTGCCACGAAGCCAGTCATGGTTCTCTTGAAGGCCGTCCAAACTGATGGTCATGGAGTGAAGTCCTGAGGCTAACAGTCTTTTGTACCGTTCCGGAGTCAGGCCATAAGCGTTGGTGACCATCCCCCACGGAAAGCCCCGGGAATATATTCCCTTGCCACACTCCTCGAGATCGGCCCGCATGGTCGGTTCGCCTCCGGAGACTATCACGAAGACCTTGTGAGGATCCGTGTGGGTTGCAATCCCGTCAAGAACCTTAAAGAAATCCTCTTTAGGCATATCTGGAGTGTTAGCGACTTGTTTACAGTCGCTTCCGCAGTGGCGGCACCGAAGATTGCATCGTAGAGTGCTCTCCCAGAAGAGCTGCCGGAGCGGGTAACCTTCTGTCTCTGATTTCCTCAAAGACTTGGCGATATCCAGCGCTAACCTTCTTCTGAGTGAAACCTCTGCCATTACTCCTTTTTCATCTTTTTGGTTCCGGATATTGTGTATTCACCTGAATACCAATGATTGTCTCCCTTCTTGGTCTGAACGGGCGTGAAGTCCATGGAATCTTTCGCGAATGAGCCGCCGTTGAGGTTCCCGTCTAAATCTTCGAAATAAATCTTGAATTTTTCGGGACTGGAAAAGATGTTGTAGGTGTGTGTGGCCTTGCCTTTCGAATCGGTTGTCAGAGTGTCTTTGCCCATCAGCATGGCGTTGTCTTGAAGAGTACTTCCTCCACCGCGAATCTCCTCAATTCCGGCCGGAATAACCTTTATTCCTTCCAGAGCTTTTCCTTTCTCGTCAACAACTGTGACATCAACTTTAAAGTCACAGTTCGGGGTACCGTATGCGGCCCTAAATTCTTTTTCTTTATGGTCGGTAGATTCGGTATCATCTGCAAATACAACGAGATCACCTTTACATCCGGCGAAACCAAGGATGCTGAAAACAGCCGAGAGGACGGCAGGAAAGAATTCTTTGTAAAAGCTTTTCATACCACAGATAATGTAAGTGACACACTTACTAAATCCCGGATTCGCGAAATCTTGCATCAAAAAGGAAAGATTTCCACGCCGGGCTTGTCAGTCACTTTTCCTATTACCGCGGCCTTGTCGCCGTGTTGAGCCAGGATGTCGATGGCTTCCCCGGCCTGGGTGGCGTCCATCGCCAGCACCATTCCGATGCCCATGTTGAATATATTGAACATCTCCCTGTGCGGGATCTTGCCATACTTCTCAAGGAAGTGGAAGATCGGAAGAATCTCCCACGTGCCTTCGTGGACCTCTATTCCTTGGCCTTCCTGAAGGATTCTCGGAATATTCTCGTCGAAACCGCCTCCGGTGATGTGGGCGACACCGTGGACATCCAGCTGCCGGATTACATCCAGAACCTGCTTGACGTAAATCCTGGTAGGAGTCAAAGCCACAAGTCCGAGAGGTTCGTCGGTGCCAAGCTCAGGATAGGCTTTATTAAGATCCAACTCATTGTCAGCAAATATCTTCCGCACAAGACTGAAACCATTGCTATGGACTCCGGTTGAGGCGATTCCGACCAGCACATCCCCGACCTTTACTTTCGTTCCGTCAATCAGTTTGCTCTTTTCGACTACTCCAGTGGTGTAGCCGGCGATGTCATATTCCCCGTCCTCGTACATTCCGGGCATTTCCGCTGTCTCGCCGCCTACAAGGGCGCATCCGGCCTGGCGGCAACCTTCCGCCACTCCGGCCACTATAGCCTCGACCACCTCGGGACGGGTCTTCCCCTGGGCCACATAGTCCAGAAACACAAGAGGTTCCGCACCTTGGGCCAATACGTCATTGACGCACATTGCCACAGCGTCGATACCGATCGTGTCGTGTTTGTCCATGGCGAAAGCGATCTTCAGCTTTGTGCCGACTCCATCAGTACCGCTCACAAGGACCGGCTCTTTGATGTTCAACGCGGAGAGGTCGAACATTCCGCCGAAAGCTCCGATATTGCCCATTACCCCTAACCTAGCGGTTGAGGCGACATGCTTTTTGATTCTTCTCACAACATCGTAGCCCGCTTCCAGGCTCACGCCCGCTTTCTCGTAGTCAACTGCCATAGTATTTCCGAAATTTGTTATCTACAAATTTAACCAATAAAGAGGAATATACCCGCATTTTTCGGATATTTGCATCTATGGAAAAGACAAAAATCGTTTTCGCTACCGGCAATCGGGGGAAACTGCGTGAGGCCTCGGAGATTCTCGGAGAGGGGTATGAGCTTTACACTCCCATGGACTTCGGTCTGACTGATGACATTCCAGAGACCGGAACCACATTGGAGGAGAACTCACGCCAGAAAGCGGAATACATTTTCGAGAGGAAGGGATGCGACTGTTTCGCTGATGACACAGGCCTTGAGGTGGAGGCTCTGGGAGGTGCACCAGGAGTTTATACCGCTCGTTACGCAGGCGAAGGCAAAGATTTCGGAAAGAATATGGACAAGGTGCTCGCCGAGTTGGAAGCTCTTGAGGCTCAAGATCCTACGACAACAAGAAGAGCTCGTTTCCGCAGCGTGGTGACCTTGATATTCGGTGGGGAAGTTCATCAGTTCGAAGGGGTTATGGACGGAACCATCGCTCGTGAGAAGTCCGGTCGCGGAGGTTTCGGCTACGATCCTATATTCATTCCTGACGAATATCCAGGTCTGACCGCCGCCGACATCACCGAGGAGCAGAAAAACGAGATTTCCCACCGAGGCAAAGCCCTCCGCGCCATGGCCGCTTTCCTTAAAGACGAATGAAATCAAAGGCGGAACTCATAATCCTGAATCACACCAAATTCGGAGAGAACTCGATCGTGCTTCACACGTTGAGTTCCGAATATGGCCGTCGGGGCTTTCTGGTCAAAGTCAGTCCCCGCACCGCCATGGCTTTGTTCCTGCCTTTGAATATCCTTGAGGCCGAGGTTACGGAGAACCCGAAAGCAAATCTGTGGTATGCGCGGAACTTTGTGAGTGTCAACCCTTTGAACGGAATTAGGAGCAATATTCACAAGAACACGATGACGCTTTTTATGAGCGAGGTTTTGTATCGTGTGGTGAAAGATCAGACGAATGAGGATGGCCTTGCGGATTGGCTGAAAGGTCAGATTCTTACACTGGATGCCCTCCAGAGCGACTTCGCCAATTTTCATCTTCTTTTCCTGTTGAATCTTTGCGCCGCCCTAGGATTCGATCCTGACGCTACCGGCCTTGCTCCATTTGTCGTCGGCAGCAGTCCCACCTGTCATACTGAGACAACTAACACCTTTCATCCTGAGCGTAGCGAAGGCTCTTCTTCAGGCCGAAACCTTCAGGCGCTTGAGTCCTTGTTGCGTCTTCCTTTCGCCGAAGCCCTTCTTCTGCCTCTCTCCGGCGTCGACCGCAACGCCATCGCCGAATCCATCCTGAAATACATCGAGTACCACACCGAATCCGCCGTCAACATCCGTTCCCTCGCCGTCCTACGGGAAATCTACGGGTAGGTCCCTCGCAGCGAAACGCTAGTCGGCGTGATTTGTATTAAGCTGACAATCAAAGAGTAAGGCAAAGTCCATCCCCCTAAAAGTAGGGGATGGACTTTACTTATATGACTAATAATCAACGGTTTACAAAACACGGCACTGATTTGGAAAAGAGGAAAAGAATCCTTATCATCGCAAAAAATAACTGAAACTATGAACTTCAAGACAAACAAATTCTACCGGGAGGGTTCGTTCCACCATCTCTACATCAAGGCACTGGATGGAAATGTGCTGTTCTACAAAACAGAGGACTACCTCTTCATCTACACGATAGTCAGCGTTCTGGCTAAAAGACACAATGTGATTGTGGAGTTGTTCTGCATCATGTTCAACCATCTTCACGGCTGTGTCAGGGCGTATTCTGAGGGCGAGTTTAGGTCGTTCCTTAGGGATGTGAGTTCCATTTTCACAAAGGGATATAATCAAGAATATCACCTGAGCGGTCCTCTTCTTATGCCATGCGGATATGTTCCAAAGACTTCCGGAAAGTACCATAAAACGTGTCTGATATACATCGCCAACAATCCTTCAGCAGGAAGGTTAGTCAAGTCGGTTATGGAATACAAATGGGGATTGATACCTTATTTCTTTTCAGACCACCCATTTTCGGTGAAGCTTGTCAAACGGCAATCCCGTTTTGCGATGAGACAGGCCTTGGCGATTGTTGACCGATGTCACAAACAAGGTCAATTTCTTAATTACGCCTCTCTTAAAAGAGTATTCAAAAAACTGAATTCTTGCGAGAGAACTCAGATGGTGGATTACATTGTTGTTAAGTATTTCTTTCTTGACAAACAGGCGTTTATCTCCCATTTTGGCGATTTGGATAAAGCTATTCTGACTATAGATTCTTCGGCTGGCTCCGAACACGACATTTATGAGCCGTGGGAAGACTATTCTGTTTATTTTGAGATGATTAAGAAAACGCTTGAGTCTGGTTTGGATTACAAGAGGTTCCGTTTCCACGAGATGTCCCGGGAGGACTATCTTTCCTTGGTCTCCATGCTGTCCCGAATTCCCGGCGTGTCAAGTAAGCATCTTAATCGGTTTCTTCACGCTGCTGCGGCTGAAGGTCTAAGCCCTGCGGTCCGAGCGTGATTTGTAACAATCGAATAATCAAAGGATAAGGCAAAGTCCATCCCCTGTCTTTTGGGGGATGGACTTTGCTTATATTGCTAATAATCAATGGTTTCCAAATCACGGCCGCCTTGTACCCCCTAGGTGCTTGGAAAGCACTGCCTCCAGGTGTCGAAGAAGGCGGGGAAGGATTTGGCGACGCAGGCGTCGTCGTCGATGATGACCGGGCTGTCAGCTCCGAGAGAAGCGACAGTCAGGGCCATCGCCATCCTGTGGTCGTGGAAGGAGGTATATTCACCGCCCTTTAGAAGAGTGCCGTTAAGGATACGGCTTTCAAGAGAGTGGCCTTCAACAGTCAGGAGGTCGCCTTCAGCGTAGGCGGAGACTCCCATTTTAGTCAAAGTCTCAAGAATAGCTTTGCCTCTGTCGCTCTCCTTGCTCGCAAGGCGTTTGAATCCGAGAATATGGCTGGTCCCGGAGCAAAATGCGGCGAGGATTGCGACGATAGGGAACAGGTCTGGACAGTTGCTGAGGTCGGTGTCGAAGGATCTGAGCGGCGCCCTTTGTGCTGTGACGATCCCGGTGGCACTTTCGCCCGGTTCATCGGACGGTTGGTGAGCTTGTCGAACCAACGGCTCTTCGACAGGCTCAGGGACCTGTGGATCCTCCTGGGAAAGGCTGGCTCCGGCATCCATCAAGATGTCCATGATTGAGATGTCTGCCTGTAGGGAGGTTGTGTCAAGGCCTTGCAGCCGTACTTTTCCGAAGACAGCTCCAGCCACCAGGAAGTTCGCGGCGGCACTCCAGTCTCCCTCGATTCTGAAACTTGCCGGATGATAGGTTTGACCACCTTTTATCTTGAAGGTTATACCAGTGCAAAGGCTCCAGTCCTGCGTCTCCATGAATTCTTCGTCACCCTCCATCTCGCTTCCGATCCTAATTCCGAACTTCTTCAACACATCAATGGTGATGAACATGTAAGGAATGCTCTTGGGTTCATGGACATGGATCACGGAGTCCCCTTTAAGCATCGGAAGGGCCATTAACAGGCCAGAAATCAATTGGGATCCGTCTTTTCCGGAAATATCCACTTTCCCGGGAATAAGGGGACCTTGGACAGAAAGAGGCACTTTAATATCACCGCTTGCCTGCTCCCCAAGAGGCCTCAAGAGAGTTCCGAACTTTGCCATGATCTCTGTGGCCCCCTTCAACGGTCTGTTCAGCAATGTGCCTTCGCCAGTGATATTCACGACCTTGGACTTTTCGTTTTGGAGCGCGGCTAAAATCGGGATCATGAGTCGTGTCAGTAGGCCGGATTCGCCGACATGGATTTGAGTAGGAATAGTCTTATTTTTAATGACTTCCGCAACGTTTCGGGCGTTCTCACTGTCTTCGCAAGGGGTGTAACCGTCGAGAGTCGAGTCATTTCCGGCCAGTGCCGCGGCTATGATGGCTCGTTGGGCGAAACTCTTTGACGACGGCATCTGAAGTACGGCACCTTCGGAAGGCGACCACCATCGAGCATTTTCCCGGATAGGGCGCGAAGCGCAGCGAGACGGTGGTTGCCCTTCCGACGGCGTAAATCCATCACTATACAACGCCGTCTCCATCTCTGAATATGGCCACTGGCCGGGGGCAGCGGCCTCCTCCGAAGTTAGGGCGGCGTAAGTGAAAGGCGATCCGAGGCGAAGGCACTCTAAGCGGCTGGAGCGTCCGGCCTCACCCATGGCGAAAGCCACCAAGCGGCCTTCCTCATATTCATCATAAAGAGATAGAACCCGTGTGACTTCTTCCTCGGAACCAGCTGAAACAGCGATCTTTATGATTTCTCCTCCGAATTTGCGGCATCTGTCCGCTGTCTCCCTCAGATCTTCTAAAGACGGCGTCCCGTCAAAGAAATGAGCGGACCTGATCATCCTTGTGCCATATTCGCTGCAAGCCCTGCGGAGACGCTTTCCAACCTCCTTTGGAGCCTCAAGTTCCAGATCGATAAATGCGGCTCCAGCTTCGATGGCTGCTTGAAGTTTAGCCTCGGCTTCTTCCCAAGTTCCGTTACCATTTCCAGCCACCCTGCAGGTGGCGATGAGGGGAGTGTCCGAAGAAGAGAAAACTGTTTCGATCTCATCCTCTGTCAATGGACAGCGGTCAAGTCGTATTTCCGCCATCTGAATGGCTGGGGAAGCGTTTTCAAGGAGATCCAGAATCTCCTCGGCCGTACGGTTCTGCAGTGTGACACAAATCATTGTTTATTCTTCAAATAAGCTTGCGACCTCTTCAGGGCGCAGGTCCCTGGTCTCTACATGGCCAACCTCAAAAGGCAATACGAAATGGATGATATCGCCTTCGGCTTTCTTATCCTTTCGCATCGCACCAGTCAGGTCACGTACATTAAAAGGACAATCAACAGGCATTCCACAAGCCTCAAAATCAGCCTTCAAACTATCCGCAAAGCCTTTTTTTGCTAAATTATTTATTTCGGAACAACGAGCTGCGAGGATTATTCCCATAGAGACGGCCTCGCCATGGCAGATCTTCTCATCAGACATCTTCTCGATGGCGTGGGCGAAGGTGTGGCCGAGATTGAGCAACCTGCGTTCCCCTTTCTCAAAAGGATCCCTTCCGGCTATCCCGGCTTTCACCTGGGCGGCTTCAGCGATCAGAGAGTTGAGGGAAGAAGTATAACCGGATATATCTCCGCCGGCTTTCCGGATGCTGGATAAGGTCTCTACCGCCTTCTGATAAAGGCCTTTTGAGTTGTCGATAATGAAGGTCTTGAGAAGCTCGGCGGCTCCACTGATAATTTGTGGATAAGGCAGAGTCTCAAGAGGTTCCGGGCATATAAACACGACTTCCGGTTGGCGGATAACTCCAATCATGTTCTTGTAGGAGTCGAGATTGACTCCTGTCTTTCCTCCGATTGCGGCATCGACTTGAGAGAGGAGAGTGGTCGGCACAAATGCGAAGCGGATGCCTCGTTTGTAGATTGAGGCGGCGAAGCCGGTCATGTCCGTGGTGATGCCTCCGCCAATTCCAAGCAGAAGAGCCTCCCTGTCCGCCCCTTTTTCCATCAGCCAGCGGTTGATCTCAACGACCGTGGAAATGTCTTTATTGTCTTCCGTGGCGTCAATCTCGAATATTCCATCCGCCTCTATCCCAATCATTTCCGCCAGATTCCTGACATTCCGGTCGCAGACAATGAAAAGCTGATGCGTCCGTCGGGCAGCCGGGGTGGGAGTTTCAGCCGCCGACCATTTACCCGGATAGGGCGCGAAGCGCAGGGAGGCGGTGGAACTGCCCACCCCGGCCTCTAACGAGAGCAGACATTTCCCGACTTCCGAAATGGCGCAATGTACGATGTTTATTATGTTGCTCAACTTTGCCGTATTTTATAATTAATTAAGAATAAGCACTTTACAAAAAAGAGTAGTCAATTATTCTACACATTTTTCATAAAACACTATAGATCAGTAGCTTATAAAAAACGCCTTTTAAAAGTCGTATAGATTGATGCCGAGCGAGGGCTCGAAACGACGGCCGACCTTGCAGTGGAACTTTGTGACCACCAACTCACAAGCACCGTTAAGAGTGCAGCAAAGCAAATGGCCACCAACCACTGTGTAGTCCCTGCGCCCGAAATTGGCATGGAGGTGCAGAAATGGCTTGCCGTCTTTCTCAGAAATATTCCCGACAAGGCTGGAGATCTCCATTTGCTCATCAAAAGTTTTGTCAACATATTTCTTGGTCGCCGGATCAAGGAAACGCAGTGTGGCTGAGTTCACAGCCCCGATTCCAGAGACTTCTCCGGCCAGAATACCTTGCTTCTCGCAGAAAGCGGCCAATGCGGCCACCACTTCCTCATGGTTGTCAATGCTCACGACATACTTGTCGCCATCTTGGACAAAAGAATACATAATCGATTAATTTTCAGTGAAGATAATAAAAATCATCATTCCTTGCTCCTGTAGCCGTCGTATTTGTCAAGGAAGCCATAGGTGAATCCGAAAGGATTGGCTGGATCTGTGGCGTCGGTCAGAATGGAATAAGTCTCGAGAATCCGCTTCACGGATAACCCCTTCTCTTTGAAATAATTCAGGCAGATGGAATTCTCCTTGCTAGCGAAAACCCTAGGGGTGGACTCTCCCAGGCGAATGGTGCTCTCGGAAGGGCGGAGCGAACGCATCCCGTTCTCGTCACGGCCCTGGAGGATGTAAAGTATGTCCCCGGCCTTACGTGCCTTCTTCAAATTATACTTGAGCGCTTCTTTCTCATACATAGCGACTTCCGCGATCAGTCCGCCGCCGTCGGTGACCTTTCTGCTGGCCCTGTTGAAGCAGATGACAAGCCTCAAAGAGGCAAATTCGGAGCAGAAGTTGAAGTCGCCGGTGGAGTCCATGAATCCAGCCAGAGGCCCTCTTCCTCCGTATTTAGGGACAATGCTTTTGCGGATTGCCTCAACCTTGCCTTCGCCCCAAGGCTGCGTGCCGGTCGGGATGCTGTCCCTAACCCAAGTTCCGTCAGGCCCGGCGAGGAAACCACACCCGTCAACGAAATCATATTCAGGAAGATACCTTCCTTCCTCGTCCCTCGCCATCGTCATGGCGATGACACCTTTGCAGTAGTCGTGAAGTCCGAACACATCGACAGCGGCCATAACTGGAGCCACCTCTGATGCGGAACAGACCCAGATGTCGAAACCATTGTCGTACAGCGCTTTCCAGAGTTCCCGGATATTGTCCGACACACTCACTCCATCAATCCAGGAATGGGTGCCGGCGGCTCCGGTCCAAGAGCGCTTCAAGGTCTCGACCGAAGAATAAAGTTTATGCGACCTCTTGGCCATTTCATAGAGGTCATTTCCGGTTAATCCGGAGAACCATCCCATAGTCCAAAGATAGGCTTCATCCGCGGTCATGTAGTCTTGCAAAAGGTCATACATACGCCCCATGCCGACAGCGAAATCTTTCCAGGCGGGATCTTCCCTTAGGATTACACCTTTTTGATTATCAACTCCTTCCGGGGTGAAAGGGCCGTAACGGTCGTAAAGGTCCTTGTAACCGCTGATTATGTCTCTCAGCACTTTCTGGAGGCTCTCAGGGTAGGATCCCATCCCAGTCATCGCCATATCGGCGAACTCCTCGGGATTGAGATTGAAACACATTGTCTCCAGCTGATAGATCATCAGCTGTTCAGAAATATCGAATATTGAACAGGTGTTGTCAAAATCGAAAACGACATAAGGACGTTCCTTTTTGTTGCCCTCTGTCCGGATGAAACTGTTGATAGCCTTCTTGGCGTCCGGGTTCCAATCAGGATGGGTCACATACTGGGTGCAAGCCTGTGTGGCGATGAGGGTGGCGAAAAGCAAAACCCCGCGGAAACTTCTCAATCTCATTATCAATTCCGATGAATTAATCAGTGCGAAATTACGAATTTTCGCACAATACTTTTTCACAGGAGTCATGTAACTTTTTCACTATTTCTTGCGTCTTTTGTATAAGAATGACGCCGGAAGAATTCATAAAAACATACATTCCTCAAGAAGAGGGGCTGCATCGTGTAGCGTACCGGTTGCTTGGCTCGTGGGAAGAGGCTGAGGATGTGGTTCAGGATCTTTACATTAAGCTGTGGGGGCAACTGGACGAGCTGGACAATGTGAAAAGTCCGCAGGCATGGTGCCTGATTCTGTTACGGAACTTGTGCGTTGACCATATCCGGAAAAGAGGAGGACAGCAGATTGTAGCCTTGACGGAATCTCTTCCAGAAGCGGAAGCGAGGGAACGCGGCGAACGTCTGGATCGGGTCCTTGAGCTTATTCGGTCATTGTCCCCCAAAAGCCAGGAACTCTTGAGATTAAGGATGGTCGAGAACCTTTCTTACGAGGAGATTTCCCAGCGGACCGGACAGAACAAGATCGGTCTCCGGGTGGCATTCCACCGATTGAAGAATCAACTGAAAAAGACGATATGAAAACGGAAGATATAGAGAAACTCAGTCTGGAAGAATTGAGGAGTATGGCAAATGATCCGGAAGTCATTGTGCCTGAGACTCTTTCTGAAGGTATAAAAGACATCGCCTGCGCCGTATCTTTGATGGAAAAAGACAAGGAGGGTAAGCGTGTCTCCCCTTGGCTATGGGGTTTCATCCCGGCCGCGGCGGCAGCCATCATTGCCTATGTCCTGCTGTTCCGTCCGCCGCAGAGAGTCAAAGACACGTTCTCGGATCCGACGCTGGCCTACATCGAAACCATGCGGGCATTCTCCCTTTTCAACGACGCGGTTCAAGACATAAAATAAAGGATATGAGACACTTATATATTACTTTTTATCTGTTGCTCTCCTTTTTGCTCCCGGTAAACGCCGGAGCGGCAGTCGAAATTTCCCCTGAGGTTTCTGACCCGGAAATACCTGTCCTAAGCATGCAGGAATACAGGACACTTGAGATCATCGCAATGGACGGGAGCCGGATTGAGAACTTCCGTTACCAGAAAACTTTGAACGCAAGCCGGGATGAGTTTCTCGGTCTATATGTCAAAGGGGGCAATGGCGGTTATTATGTAGCCCGACCTTTGGGAGGAAAACCTATCAGATCTATTTATTGGCAGACGAGCAAAGGAGTCAAGGGTCTGTTACTTAATGGGAGAAGTTTGGGGGAATATTGGCGGGATTGGCGGGATGAACAGGCAGCCCTTGAGAAAGCGATGAAGGCCGCGAAACAGTCCATCAACCAGGGGATTGAGTCTATTCAGAGACAACTTGACGAGATTGAGGCGAAGAGTATGGATCTCCCTCTTTCTAAAGCGAATGCCAATTCATTCTATTCGAAATGGGCGGAAAAAGAGGGAGTGTCAGCCACCTACATCTCCAGGTCGATGTTCAAAATGATAAGGAAGATCCCTCAAATACAACTTGACCGACCGGTTGACCTGACACCGGTTATCAAAAATCTTGACGGCTTGTATATGCTTGAATTTAACCGCCTTAAGCGCAATACGGCCGATGGCGGCTTACGCAAGGATATCCAGACCGTCCTTAAAGGACATGAAAAACTTATGGAAAGGCGCGAGGGTGAGCTAGTGACCCGGCTGTTTATGGCGACAGATGGCAAGACTGTGTCCAGCTTTGTCATGACCCGGATGGATGTTGGCGCCAATTTCGGACAGTTTGTTTGCATTGAAGGCGCTATTCCACAGAGCGAGTTCGAGAAGGTGATCGCAGAAGGAATAAATCAATAGTCATAACATAATGAAAATAAACTCGTTTATTCAACCGGGCCTGGTGGTTTTAACTCTGTCGGCGGTTTTGACCGTAGCTTGGGGCTGTTGAAATTCATCCATTATCAACATTATGCGCAAACTATTCATAATCTCCTTGTGCCTCGGGTTGTCATCCTTCATGATGTCCGCACAGGAACTAACCAGCGAGGCAGCCTACAAAGCATATATGGACTCTCTGTCAAGAGAGTTCGCTTCTACACTCTCTGAATGGAACCGGACCATACCACCGCATTTCAGGGAAGCCATGCGTCTGGAAAAAGAAGCAGAGGCTCATCCTGAACTGAAGGACTCTCTTCTTGCGATTGCGGCCGAGGAACGAAAAATCGGTCAGTCACTAAGGGCACCCCTCCAAGCTGAACAGGATCGAATCCAGGAAGAGCAGATCGCGACGATGGAGCGATCTGCCCTCGTGTTTGAGGAAGCTTTCCCGTATTTCCGGATGCGTAAGCAATACACGAAAGACAGTCTCTCAGTTCTTTTGAAGAAGTCATCTCCAGCCATCAGGCAGTCTCATACAGGGAAGGCGTTGAAAAAATATATCAAGCACAATCAACTGGGTGAAGGCGGGAGATTTAAGACAGTCCGCTGCTACGATGTGAACGGGGAACGCTTTGACTGGAAACAATGCAAGGGTAAGAAAGTGTTTCTTATCCATGACGGACTGTGGTGCATGACGCATGGAACGGATAATACTGCCTTAAGGAAGTATCTTCAGCACATTACCGAATCCGCTCCCGAATGTCTTCCACTCATATTCGTGGATTGTGATACAAAGGAAGAACTGCGGGAAAACATTGAGGAGTACGGCCTACAGGAATTTTTCGTTGTCAGTGAATTCCAGAAGAATCTTGGAACATTGAACTGGCTTTACAACGATACCTCGACGCCCACTTGCCATTACATTGACGAACGGAGAACCCTTATGAAAACGACGGAAGGCATTGAGCCGGAGTATTTAGAGAAGGAGTTTCTGAAAATCAAATGATAGAATGTCATTTTCACTGCAGCTTTACAAAACCAGCCACCTGTTGAGGCTTATGTGGTCGCTGGTGACCACGAACTTGTATAGTTTGGAATCTCCGATCTTGTCAAGGTCGTAGCGGAACTCCTCCTCTCCGGCCTTAAGGTCTCCCAGGTGGATCCAATTCTCCTTGCCGGTGGTTTTATATTCATTCGCGGGAGCGGCATAGACGCTTACTTGGGCGTTCTTTTTAACGGCGGTCCAACGCAAAAAGACTTCCCGGTCGTAGTTGATGACATCCAGGTCCCTGATCTCCTCGGGCTTACCGTAGAACGGGATTCCATCCCTTTCCCACCTGACTTGCTGAGGGACCTCCATCCCGAGGAACTCGCAGACGGTGGGGTTGATGTCGACCATGGCGGCCTTGCCTTCTTTGAAGCGCTTTGTGACTCTTTGGTTGGTGGCTATCCAGGTGGTCCTTTCCCTCAGGGACTGACCTCCGTGATCATGGCCATTGACGGTGCGCCCGTGGTCGGTGGTGACTATGATCATCCAGTCCTCTCCGAAATTCTTCTGACGATATTTGACGGCCTGCCACACACGGTCGATCTGTTCTCCTGCCTTAAGGATGTATTCGTCGAAATATGAACCGTTTCCGAACATGTGGGAGGCGTCGTCGGTGTACCAGAGATATACCCAGCTGAGGTCCGGACCGTTCTCCCGGATGCATTTCTCCGCCTCACGGGAAACACGCTCATCGTAGTCGAACACGTGCATATCCTTCTCCTTATGCGGGAAGTTTTTCTCGTCCAGATCGTAGCCGTCAAACACATAGTCTATTTTAAGGTTTCCGGTCTCCGGCTTGCCTTCTCCGAGTAGGACAGTACGGTTGTCCGTCCAACTGGAGAATATGGCTGTTGTGAGGGGCTTCCGCTGTTCCTTGGCGATCCTGAAAATCGACCAGTAGTTGTAATTCGGTGATAGATTGTCGTTTCCGTAGACGTTATGCTTATTTACCCAAGTGCCTGTCAGCATGGTGTTGTAACCGACAGCGGAAATGGTTGGTGTCTGGTTATACATTCCGACTTCACCTCCGACGAAACTCGCCCCGAACGCTCCTTCCCGGGCGATGTCATAAATCACGGGAACATGAAGCCTCTCAATCGCATCCTTAGGGATTCCGTCCACAATGATTATGACGGCCTTCTTTTCCCTGGCGGATAGTCCTCCGCCCATAATCAGTAATATCGCCAAAACCCAGCAAAAACGTCTCATACAATCAAGAAAGGAGAGGATTGATTTCCTCTATGACATTAGCGCATTCCTCCACGACCTGTTCCAGTGTGGTACCATATTGGTCTTTAAGCACCACCCTGGCTTCTTCCAGAGTGATTGCCAGGGCATCCTTGGGCGGCGGGTTGCCAAGGCTTTCCAGAATGCGGACTTTCTCGTACAGTAGCGAGTAATCCTTGCCGACACCTTTAGCGGCAAGAGCCTCTATACGGGGATCCAAAATACGCTTGAACTGCTTGACGTTCTGTCGTATACCTTCTTCGACCAAGGCCTCTCCATAACCCTGTATCCGCATCGCCTCGTCATAGAGCCCGGCTTCGTATAAGCTTTCCGCCTGTCGTCTGCAACTGTCTCCCTGGCCCATGAACTCTTTACATTTGTGTTTGAATGTGTTTGCGACTCGCTGTGGATCAAGGAGTTTCTCAGTTTGCCTCGCCTTGTCGATGATCCTGCCCAGATCTTGTCCGTAGGATTCGGCTCCTTCGAGACCATTGACGGTCGCCTGGTCGAATTTTTTCAGTGTCTTCAGAAGTTCTTGACGGTCATGTGAAT